>Ga0209780_1001482_pt1 | contig 15530 bp, 9 predicted proteins | sample WorMetexBAHAMAS2_FD_187384 | JGI IMG/M metagenome (GOLD analysis project Ga0209780, IMG submission 187384) | Marine gutless worms symbiont microbial communities from Max Planck institute for Marine Microbiology, Germany - Inanidrilus exumae... | ecosystem: Host-associated > Annelida > Digestive... | reverse complement strand
ATAGCGCTAAAAATTAATCAGCTTTGACTTCGTACTCGGTGGTCAACGAAACTGGAAATAGTATTCGTATTTTGGACCGGTGCAAATTATGGTTTCAGTATCAATTTCATCAGTTCTCCAACGATTGTATACGCATACTCAATTTTCACAAGATTTTGTGTGTGGCTCGGAAATGTGGTTGGCTCGATGCCTATTTGCTCTCAGACAAACCGAAAGTTTACATCCGATTTCAGAGGTGCGCAAATTCTGATTTTGGCAATTTTGAGATTTTGAAGGCTTAGTCGACCGAGGTAGGTGAATAGGTCTGTCACTGTTGCATTGGATAGACCCGAGTTCGACAGAACATAACAGTGCCTGTTCAGAATGCATCTTTTGAGTCAGACAATGAGGGAAAGGATTGTCGCGATGTGTGACCACGGGCGTGGCTTGGATGGACGGATGGTCCTGCATGGCAGGCACAGGCGGTAAGCGGCTAGTTGCGGGCGGAAATAGACGGCTCGGGCGGCGGCGGCGGCGGGGGCGTGGCTTACGAGGCGCGCGGGTACAAACAAGCAAGGCTGGGTAGACAAAAGGGGGGATACGGGCAAGTCGACGGCCCAAATTGAGCCTTGGCTCATCTGACTAAAGCAGCAACTTCACAAAATGTATCACATTCACAATGGATTAACAAAAAGCAAGCATGCATCAAAAAGCATCCATAAATGCTGGGAATTACTTACATTTGTTGGTCAACTGTGCAAGTCGGGCTTTCTCAGATGTAAAATGTTCATCGAGATCAAACAGATCCAGTTTTGGTGGCGGGAGTTCACGGAACGATGGCGGAAACACCTGCAAAGCAGACCAATGACAAACATCGTTTAGTCATTCTGTAGACAATCTCACACTGACACACAATGAACTACAATAACAACCACAACGAAGAGACAAACCCAATTAACACGAATAACACACCGTAAATAATGTTTTAATCTACTTCATCTGACCTTCACATCACACTCACACCCACACCCAGCACGCATCACACTTACTCACACACATCACACTAACTCACACATCACACCCACACCCAGCACACATCACACTCACTCACAAATCACACCCACACCCAGCACACATCACACTCACTCACACATCACACCCACACCCAGCACACATCACACTCACATGCACACATCACACTCACTCACACATCACACCCACACCCAGCACACATCACACTCACTCACTCACATACGTCATACCAACTCACACTCACACAACATGCACATTACTCAGCCACATGTGCAAAATACGGACTCAAATGCACATGCATATCACAAACAACTTTGACTACTGTGGTTAGAATCTATATGTAATATATTATGCATTATACATGTATATCAGTTACACTACACTCCCCTTCCAAATGTACAAAAACAATATGAGTTAAGCAAATTAGATTTGCACTAAAATTCTGTCGAGAAAACAAAGCAATCGAGGATAGTAGACTTCGCCCCAAGTCAGTGCTTTCCATTTGAAAATAGCAGGTGAACTGAAAATTGATCGCACCGACGACTAGGTGAGCGATGTGTGATCAACTGCATGATTAATTCCTGAGTGTAGTTTGGGCATTGGGCCGGCGATGCTTAGGTTTTTTAGTTATTATTTAAGCCTATATCGGCATTTGAACTGTTGCAATGTGAAGTCAAGATTTCTGAACTTCTGATGCAAGCAAACATACATACATACACTGATCACAATACCTCATACCCCTGCCAGGGGCAAAGTAATACGGTAAGTGCTTGTAAACTGAACTTGCTCGGAAGGTATTCTCTGTCATGTTCCTGTTCTGCTGTTTAGCTGTCCTCGATCCGAGGGTTAGCCACACCATGGACGCATTATGTCCATTTATCTCTGTCCTCTGTCATTCTGATTGACTCTTCCATGGGGAATCCTGTCTATGAATTGATGTTGTCCATCTAGGCTGTGCGTGGTCTTCCTCGCCTGTGTGCACCTGGCATTGTTCCTTGCATTATCTCTTTCTCCAAGCATTTCCCTTGTTTCATCATGGTGTGACCATACTATGCTAGCTTCCTTGCTTTGATAGTGTCGAACAGTTCCCTCTTTACTCCAGCTTTGTTAAGAACCCACTCATTAGTTTTCTTTGCTCTCCACAAAACCCGCAGAATCTTTTTTCAGCCCTTTCATCTCAAAAGCGTCAAGACGCATTTCTTCATTCTTTCTGAGTGTCCAGCTTTAACAGCCGTACATTGCTATAGGCCACATTAGTGCTTTCATTAGTCGTATTTTCATTGAAATCGGAATGCTGTGAGTTTTCCACGATAAGTGACGTCGACCATCTAAAGCAGTGACTAATCAAAGAATGGCGTCACTTCAGTTAGGACATCATCAACCGAGCAGTGAGACAGTGGCATGTAAAATAATACTAATAGTACTACTGCATGCTCATGTCCGTAAAATGGCGGCCATTTTGAGTACAAACTGTAAACGATGAAGGCTTGACCGTCGAACTTGTTTGTTTGTTAAACTGTTTCAGTAAGCAATGGGCATTCACATGTTACAAACTGACATTTTCAAGTTCAACCTTTTAAACTTTTGTATCTCGGCAACTAGGCTGATTTGAATTTTGGCCTGTTTCAATTGAGACACAGTGTAGATTCATCTGTCTAATGCGAAATGAAGGGACACTTTCATGACCAACAAGCTGGAAAGGCTGATACATCAGCAGTTTACACCAGCATCTATATCTGTTTGCTACTAGCTGCACTCATAAGCCTACGTAGATGCAGATGTACGAACAGCAAACACTGACATGTCAGAATTAGCAGGCATGTACGCTACAGCCAAGTGCAGTGCACTGTCTGCTTTTAACTATAGCAAAATGTGTACATTTTATCATAACCTTGCTATTGAATCAGGTCTTGGTCGTGCTCCTGAGACCAAGACCTTGACACCTGGTCTTGAGACCAAGAACAAAACCTGTAGAAACTGGACTTGAGTGCTTTCAAGACCGGAGATCTTGGTCTCAATACCGCAAGACTGACCTCAAGCCACCAGCGCCCCTGTATCCTTGTACTTATAAGGTATTATACAAATAGTGTTATCATAATTATAAATCACACTTACTTGATTGTGTTAGCTTGTGTGCAACTTGCTGATATGCCGTACAGTACACAGTAATGTGCCAGTGTAAAGCAGACACGGTATACTAGCAATAACTAACACAGACACACGGTGTACAGACACAAAGCAGGTAGTACGTGTTGTCAACAGACTTACAGCTGGCTGCAATGGTGGCAGCGGCGTCTCAAACTGAGGCGGTATCAGTGTCAGCTGTTCATGTGGAACTCTGAGTTGCTCATATGCTCTGCAGTCGACAACAACTCACCAGTCAATCAACTCTCATGCACGCCATCTCCATACTACTGCTGAAACAGAGAATGATAAAAAATTAGCCCCGTACGGGACTGGCGGTCGACTCCCATCTACTGCCAACTTCAAAGTCACGTGACACAAAAACTAGGATAAAAATCAATAATCCGGCCCCGATAAGCTTTAGGTATTGCCCCCTAATTTAAGAATCCGTGGTCATTTGCCAGCCCCCATTGTAAAATGGCCTAATTTCCGACTTTCAAGGGTTCGTGACCTTGACCGTGACCTTGTACTGGGTCATACTGCATACCGTCATGCATCACTCGTCGACCTCTACCTACATACCAAATTTCATTAAAATCGAAGAAACGTTTTGTGGATGGACGGACGTACGGGCAGACGGACATTTGAGACCGACTGTATTAGGTACCTAATAACTGACAAAAGGATACACTTAGTCAAGTACGGTTAGTTGAACTAGTGGAGTCTAATATATTAAATGGCAACTAAAATTAGCAACGCGCTTCTTCCACTTATGCCGGCTTAAAGCAATCCGCCGCTCACTCACTAACGCTGCACCAATGTGACCACTTACTCTTGTTCATTCATGCATTTATTGCAACCAGACTTGACTATTGCAACTCGACTCTGTTCAGCTGCAAAACGTCTGTCATTCGTCGCCTACAGTCGATGCAGAACTCCTCAGCTCGGGCGAATCACTACAGCCATGCGTGATATGCTACACTGGTTACCTGTGCGCCAGCGCATCACGTTCCAGATCTGTATGCTCGTCCGCAACTGTGTCAACGGGTCAGCACTGATATATCTACAGGAGATCTGCAATTCAGTCAGCGCAGATGTACATTGACCGCGACTTCACTCTACTGACCACGGCGACCTGGTCGTGACGCGCGCCAACACTGACAGATTCGGTTGGCGCGGTTTTTCTGTTCTGTGGAACAAGCTGCCGCCTGACATTCGGAAAGTGTCCAATAGACCAGAACAATTTGCTCGAGCACTGAAAACTTTTTTATTTCCAAACAGCACTACATGGACACTTAGTGTCCTCCAAGCTTCAAGGCCTCATCTGGAAGAAGTCAATCTTCTCCCTGGTGTGGCCGCATCAGGTAATTCACTAGGTAATTCAGCATTGACAAGCACTTCTGAGGATAACATCAAAAGGAGGGTTATAGCAAAGACATCAACATCAACATCAGACTAGATTCATACTACAGATAATTCTGTGAAAACAATAATTATAAAAAAATGACAAGTACTTGATTGCTTTAGAAACAAGACTAGTGTCCAACTTGTACAAAGAACTGTCAAACAATGTTGTAATGTCTCTCGGTACTTCTTCTGTCTCCTGCAGACAAGATTTGACTTGCTCTGCCATAGTCGCCGTGTCTGGCAGGTAGTTGTAGTCAGCAATCTAAGCACAACAGAGATTCTTATTCACATACAAGTTCACATCAACACTTCAACACTGCATTCAGTCATGTGAAAAAAAATCCAGTAAAGAGAAATGGCAATAACTGTGCAATAACAAATTAACTGTACAATAATATCCGCTGACCTCTGGATCCTCAGCATCAATCTGGTTCAGATGAATATCATCGGTTGTTAGGAAGTTGAACACAACATCCTGTACATAACAGCATCAATACACAAACATTTTTATTCACAACATACCCACTCAATTACACATTCAGCCATGTACACTGTACTCAGGCACACACACACATGAACTCTCACACACGCACATACAGTACATCCACGCACACCAACACACAGACACTTTCATCAACAGACAAGTCTTACCAAAATCTTGCTATTGTCTTCCTTGTCAATGTACTGATCATTGAACATATGGCATGATCCTAAGACAGCCAGCTTTCCTTTACCACCCTACATCATGCAAACAATGCACAACAATGAATTCAACAGTCACCGTGCATCACAACAGTTTGTACAACAGTCAGTCACATATCCTAGTCAAACACACAACGGATCAGGTATAACGGACAAAGATAACTATCTATCGCAGTGAGCTAACCTTGAGCCCATAGAATGCACACACAGGCCTGTTGAGTGGGTATGACACACTGCCACTTGACAGAACAGCAACTGCAGGCTTTGTGATGTTTACTGTTGCACCGAAAGGATAAACAAATGCGAGTGACCTACAGCAATGTTCACAAATACGTCATCTCGCTGAACATCACATCAGCATTACCAGACAATGCACCACACTGCAGTAGTCCAAACAGGTAACTAGCTGCCTAGCTCTACTCGTATATTACACTAGTAGACTGTTTTAATAGAATACATGCTGGCTATGTACTTTTAAACTGAAAATTTAAAAACCCATTGAGCTAATAAGCTGACCCTCAGCATTAATACCATGCAGACCTTTCATACGACATTATAAGGTAGTGCAAATATTATCACTAATCCTGTAGCAGACAGTGCACTACTGTTTAAAATAAAGCAGCAAAAGAAGAAAAAATACGCATTAAAAACAAACAGCTTACAAAGTAAATCTTACAACAAAAACAATCCGATTATGCAGGTAGCACATACCGCTCGGAATCTCACATTAATAAATTTTTTTTACTGCAAAACACGTTAATAATAAATACGAAATATCAAATTACATTACTGTATTTGGTACAGTTCAGATACTTGCTAGATGACTAAATAATAAAGGCATGGAATACCCTTCACTTAAGCAACTCCGTTATAGCAACTCTGTTAAACACCACACAGTTTCATGTGCACGTTGCAAGTTTTTTTCTGAAAAAACACCTTCGCCTTTCAGCTACAGCTGCTACTTATACAAAGGCGGCACAACCTAAAGGCACATTTTAGTTAAAAAATAAACTTACAATAATGCCTATTACAACGACTTGCTTTGTTGTTTCAACTACTGCTGACTATGCTTGCACGAATTACGACTACCGAGATAAAAAATGAATATAGTTATAATGTCTTCGTATGCTGCCTTACACTATCCACATCCAGAAATGTCGAATAACTTTGTTAGTCGTTTTTAACCACGCGACGAGTCTTGCGGCTCTTTGCTCGCATAATGTCTGTCTGAGCTGCGATAAAAAACGGCCAATCAAGCAAGCGTTATCATGGCGCGTTGCTCTTTTGATGACTTCATCAAGAAATTCTTGGCATTTTAAACTCTTGAAGGTCTATCTGGGAACCGATGGCCCAACTTACTATAAATTTGGCAGAAAAATTTTGAATTTTTGTACAGCTCGCAGCTAAAGTTGTAGCGGTTCCGTCGCACGGCTGTTCGTTGCGATAGCTGAGAACCTGTTGTTTGTTTGTTCTAGATAAACCTCATCAGCCAGAGGACGTTCCTTAGTCACACACTGCATATGGCATATCACAATCATGCATAAGTTTAATAGAAATTAAAAACAATTAAAGCATTACTTCCACAAATTAATTTAATTAACCAAATGCAAAATTAGTGGCTGTGGTGTTATGCTGTGTACCGATGAAAACAGGTCAAGCATACAATCTAGCAAGTAATAATAAGACTAATTCCTGTTTTTCCATCCTCACGCAATGTAACATAACGGTAATATAACAAAACCGCAACATGCAGTCTAATGTACAAAACGAGCCACAACCTATTGCAATGCAAAAAAATTTTGAACGTATCTGAAAACTTGAACGCATCATGACATTAACGTACAGAACATGCACGTGAGTTATCGATATAGTCTAATTTCTTTTACTTAATTGGCAGCTTTAATTGACTGAATGCATGCTAAATACTATATTACTTCTTTAGTTAGTGGCACATACTATTTTATATACAGCCTGCACAACTGTACAGTCGTGAAAGCTGTATATAAAGTAGTATGTCAGTATGTCAGTAATTAATGGTTACACAAGCACTTGATGTTACACATGCAATTGATCCACATGCACTTGAACAAGGTTTACTACTTTTGATTTCACAATAATTGTCCATTACTACGCCTACATTGCATTAATAAAATCAAATCAAGAAATCAAAGAAATGGCATTAGATATTCACTGATCAAAACATAATGACGTCACTCACGACTAGGTCATGGCTCACAAAGTCGGGTTAACTACTTACTTTTAGTGACAGAATTACTACAAAAAATTGCAAGCCTGGGGCACGGGGCCAGATTCACAAACGATCTTACGACAATATGTAAGACATATCTTAAGAGAAAATCTTATGACCAATTCAAAAAACACTTGCGAGATGTCTTAAAGACATATCTTATGACAACATCTTACGATCACCTTTTAGTTGTCTTAAGACACTGGTGGTATTGCAAACAGATAAATTAAAATTGCACATTTATTGTTTATAAACAAACTGCAGCAGAAAATACGTGTACTTTGACATCATGAGTTATCACAGTGCTTAAGTATGCAACAAAGTTGCAATTTGTTTATAAACAATAAATATATCGATTTTAATTTATCTGTTTACAATAATCATCAGTGTCTTAAGACAACTAAAAGGTGATCGTAAGATTTTGTCATAAGACACATCTTCAGACATATCGCAAGTGTTTTGTGAATTGGTCATAAGATTTTCTCTTAAGATATGTCTTAAAGATGATATGCAACGATTTTTTTTACCAAATTGATTAAAAGTAATTTCTAGCTGCTTACTGCAATATAAACCCGTCTGTGTAACAAATTTTGATAAATTACACCTTAAAATGCCAACAAAGTACAAGTTTATTGGTCTTTTTGGTATAGTTATTCTTTGGCTGTTTCCGTCATGTGTGACGTCATGCCAGGATACACTTGTTTCGTTTGCATTGTTATGCGTTTGAGATTAGATAAGAAGTTACTTATTATACCATTTTATGTTTTAAGAACCTATTTCTACGTCGTTATGCCTATATGTTGTGTAATGTCTCACTCAACACTCCATAGCCTGTTCCCTTGTTCGTTTCCCTGGTATAACGTCATCACTTGCAAATCACTTTCTTGTGCTTTTTCTAAAATTTCCTAATTCTTTGATGTTCCTTAATATTCAAATAGATTTGCTCATATTAAAGACATACTATGGGCAATTTACTTTAACAACCAAAAAATCATTTCATATCATCTTTAAATACTGTCATAAGATCGTTTGTGAATCTGGCCCATGGACGATGCTTTCTTTGCAATTGTCTTGAAGAAAAGCACTGATAAAACAAAGCAAAATACCTGCAGACGCCACTGTGTACACATGTAATCAATATACATTGAACAATTATTTTCAATGGTCTGACACTTTGCATGCTCTCATTGGTTGGAGCTCTTACGGTCATATGCAAAAAATAGCATCGTGTTCTGTTTATTATAAATATAAAAAACTGCAGTTTAAACTATGTTAAGGGTGACTGATCAAAACTGCAAAAACCAAAAACGGTGATACTACCCACAATCACATCACTTGAATGTAACTGTGATGCTGAGTATAACCCTTTATGATTTCTTGCAGTTTTTGATCTATCGCGGATTTCATTATGTATAAACTGCAGTTTTTAGGCCACATCGCCTGCACGCACGCATGAGATGAGGTCGATTGCGACAGATGTCACGCCTAGCGTGTCTGTTTGTCTACGTGTTGGCACACGGGTGAGCTGTGCAAAAACGGCTAAACTAACTAAGATGATGTTTGGGAACTAACTCAAGTTGGTCCAAGATATTAGATGGAGTCAAGATCAGACAAATCCACGTGCAGCCATGAGGGGTGACAAGGTGGCGATGCGGCCTTTTGTCAAATTACTTTGGACACTTCTTTAATATTTATACTTGCAGTTTTGTTACCAGATTTGAGTAGACTGTCATTCTACGGTGCCAGAAAATTTTAGAAAAAGGTTGGAATTTGGGTGATTTGACAACATATCAAATCATTTTGTCATGTTTTGACTGTGCATGCGACCTGCCTATGTAGCCGAGTGGTCAAAGCACTCAGACTACATACGCAGTAAAGCGTGACATGCTCAAGAGCTACGGTTCAAACCCCAGCCCGGGCGCGTCCGCCTACCAAGGAATTATTTCAAATGGTTCCTACGCACATGATGAACAGAAATATAATCCCCGGGCAGGAAAAAAGGGGCAATGGTGTCCTCTATAAACTGTGACCGCTGCCGACACCTTGATCAGCAGTGATAAGGTTGTTAGCAGTGCCGCGTAAGCATCCTCTGTCAATGTCCATTCCTGCAATTTCAGTCCACCCAAAACAACTACATATTTGGAATCAACGATCCTACAGATAAGACTTAACGTTAATGGGAGATTAACTCCCATAAATTAATAGGAGTTAAGCTCCCATTAATGTTAATGGAAGATTAATTTTCTGTGAAAAACCCAGCCCTAAGTACCTTACGTTATGTTGTGTTACATTAAATTTTCACGTTTTTTTCGTCACGTTGCAATTCACAAAATTTTTATGTTTTTGCAAAAGCTAAAATTCTTACGTTATGGCACGTTACGTTACGTTGCGCGAGGATAAAAAACAGGCAACACAGAAGAGAAAAGATTACTGTGAGTATTTCATGTCCTCATCAATTACACCAACTGACTTGCCAGCAGCTTGGCTGATTGCCCTGAAACAGGTGAACTGTGATATCAACAAACACACTCCCAAGCAGTTGTATCAGTCACCACAAGTGCTTCCAAGTCATCAACCTACGCACTGCAGCATCCACGGATGTTGCAAATGCTGTATAGAAAAGCAACGACAGAAATAACAACATTTTAAGTGACAACTCTATCGACCAGTCAGATTTATCAACTACACTAGCTAGTCTTTAGTGACGACTTAGATGACAGCAATTTAATAAATAACTGTTATTAACAAATACTTAGTATAGCCGCAGTATGCCTCCTGTGGATTGGATTTTGAAAAGAACGCCTTAGTTAAAAAGGTTGGGAAAGAAAACTCTAGACACAGACATCAACTGACCACACTCACAATCAGTTACTGTCCCTAGTATCAAGAGCTTGATCATTATCTTGCAGCTCTGAATTTAGCTCTGCTGCTGACAAATCAGCGCAACGCAGAGGTCACGCATGCTAAATATTCCGTATCGCATCACGGTAATCAAACCATTTCTTCTACTCGGCCGAGCTGCTGAATACAGATCTCGACGGTGGGTGTGATCAACAGTTGTCCGACTACCACCAGACGTTTATGATACTCACCGGCAAACTAAGTTGACTGCGCCTGAGACGATCAGCCTTTCCAGAGATATGGTTTGGTGCCCACAAAATTTAAATGGTTCACGTGACCTGACGACACCCCTTTCAAGGACGGTTTGCCATCCCTGGGCTAGCACTTACCAAATTTGAAGTCTCTAACTCCACTCACAACAAAGATATGAAAAGGGATATAAAATGTCAAAAATGGCATGGTTTGGGGAAGTTAGGTCACTGGAAATAGCACCGATCGATAGAGCACATTAGAGTTCCTATTAGCGTTTTATAGCAACTATGTCCCTATCTTGCACCCTTTCTTAGATATAGCCAGATATTGGTCAAAAATCGCTGCTTGAACCTACCCCACCTCTATTTGGCGCCCACGTTGGGGGTTACCCCGTTGGAATTTCGCTTAGATTTTTGGCAACTGAAAACTTAGGAGTCCCTGGGCTATCGTACGGCGTCGTCCGCGTGATTCTACATTTAGTCGTTTTAATACAGTAGACGCGTGTATCAGATGGACATATGACGACAGCAAATTCCGCGCTAGCACAGCGTCGCACGGTAAAAAACACACACATGCACACTCACACACAGACAGTAATTACCCAACAATGCAACAGACACGAGCGTCAGAACCTGTTGAGCACTCCGTTAGACACCAGTGCTTCTTTTGGATGAAAATACTTGTAGAAATGAGCGCGAACAACAACATCTGCAGCAGTAACATACACAGCAAAAACTAGATGGAAAGTACTCTGAGAGAGTACAATTCCCCACGAATGCAATCGAAGTTTATTGACCGTTACGTTACGTTACCGTTCGCGGATATGATTCAGCGTGCAAGTGTAAAATGTAAACAATTGCTGGTTTACGGAGTTTTTAGACCGTTACTTCCATATCCCTCTACCGATCGTAACAAAACACGAACTTGGTCTTCCCTTTCCCCCTCGGAACCTTCCCATAAAATTTTGTACAAATCCGTCCACAATCTTTTTTAGTTATCGTGGTCAGGGACAGACACACAGACAGACACACAAACCAACGCCGGTAAAAACATATTCCCTCACTTTTGCGGGGATAATAAACAAACAATATGTCACGTTCGTCCTCCTAACTGTCAGGCCAAAATGTACGTTGACCGTGTCGCGTGCTGCAACCTGGTGAGTCTCGTTGATTAAGCACCGCGCGGTCTATTAAGGTTGGTGAAAAAGATGGCACGAACAGATGAACTGAGGCCAGACCGTTACATATGCTTACCACTAGACGTGGCAGCATAATAAACACATCAGCACACAAACACCGCACAATGCCACGAAAATGTCAGAAAAGAATAAAATGAGACAACAAACAAATATCAATGCAACGATACTGCACGCTGGCAGTTCAGTAACTGACCACTGTTAACTGAGATGCCATACTGTTCCAGCAGGTAGTTAACATTGGTCTGAGACCGCGACTCACCACCTTCACTCATCAGTACCAGCAGACTCCCGCCACCGTCCACATACCGCTTAATCACATCAAACTACGACAACGCACATGCACACACACCAGTAACAAACGTTTAATATTGTAAGAATCAATCACATCATCATATTACACGAGGTTCCAGACTATGTACTGCAAGTTGCAACACAATCATACACATTAAATAACGAATACATTACATTATATATAACAAAAGCTGTTGGGCTGGGCGGGAAACCGCGGGATGCGTCACACTTTTTGTCTGGCTATTGTGGGTGGCAACTACGCCCGGCCCACCAACTTTCGGCCCCAATAAACACTACAAAGTGGCTACCTGCGTCAAAAACTTCTTTAATTCTAACACAGTCATCAGTTGCATTTGATTCAAGCATTTTTGATACAGCTTGATTTGTTACTCTGACCGTGTAACAGCTTCAAGACTGAATGTGTTATCAGGTAAGATGACGCTGTTTCAATGTTGCTCACTGAAAGTGTAATGTACGATGGCGCCTTGCACTTGGACGCCTTTGAAAGGTTTTGAGAAATTATTCATATTCATATTCAGAGCCTCAGAGGTCAAATTCAGCAATACACGAGTGAATCCAATATCTGAATTTCAGAATGGGTTGCACCTCTTTCTAAAAGTCTAAATATGCCATTGGTAACGTACAATCATGCAGTGAATAGCACACTCGTTGCAATACATCATTTTCTCCAGTAGCTTGTTAAAAACTATGATTCCTATCAACTTGTGAACCTGTATTTCATTATTCAAAAGGTATGTCCATCGTCATAATACACAAACGGAAATTTACGCTAGCCACGTCGCGTTACGCCCCCTGCTGAGTCACGTTGAGTATATTCCGTGTGCCCTATTAAGGTTAGAAAAAAGATGGGACAGACAGACGGACGGACAGCAGACCATGACTTTGCACCAGCGTAATAAGAGCTACAGCAAAGCGACTGCATTGTGCTCCGTGTCAGTCAAAATCTTGTCCACTGCTGCACAAATGTACGAGAGATTGTATTTTGAAGACCAGCAATCAGTAAATGACTTGAAATTTCATCACTCAGGGTCATCGAAAATGGCGCGATAAACCATATAACATTTCCTATTACAGGTCCGTAGTAATACTGTCATCATCTTGCACCATTTCCCATTTCAGCCACATATGATTTTCTATTAGTGTTCTATTGTGACTGTGCCTTCAGTGCTTCGACACTGTTGGTTAGGCATCATTAGAAAAATTTAAATTCTTTGCACCCTTCTTTCCTCGAGCCACAGTTCAATCGACATCTGGTTGTGATCTCACATCTGTGTCTTTTCTGCTGGACAAGTACATCACAGAAGTCCAGTCTGGAAGCACGTCATCGGCCGTGGATGCGCTGCACTTGCTGTCGTGTCCACTGTCCATGGCTTGCTGGGACTGTCACAACTTGCTGCGGATCTCAGCAGAGGCTGTCAGCCACCTCCACTGGCCAATACAGAGTATATTGTTTTCACTCAGCCACTGTGTTGTGGTTGATGCAGTTGAATATAGGTATATAGGTGCTTGCACGGTTATCTGTCTGGTGCGAGGTGCACATGGTCCACCTGATGCCACTGCAACCCCGTCATCTGTTGCTTCATTAAAATCCAGCATGGTACCTTACCCAAGCTGTCCTGGTGAAAGGCCGTTAGATGAGTGTTGTTGTAACTATGTCTCCACCTTGTCACATTTCTACGAAAACAAAGTGTCACATAACCCTGAGCATGTCCCTTTTGTGGGTAATTTGTCACACGTAGGCTAGCATCGCCATCGCCATGACTAATCCACATAACAAATTTCAATTACTTTGGACACTTGTTTAATATTTATACTTGCAGTTGGTAGCTTATAGCTTTTCCGGTACAAAGACAAGATAGGGACCACGCAATGTAAAAACGTCAAGTGACGCTAACCACGCTCGTTTGACATGCACAGGCTATGTAACAAATTTGAAGTGCCAAATTTGAATTCAAAGATATGACAAAGCAGCAAAATTTAAAAGTCATGTGATTAACATGCCCACTTTGGCGTTCTATGATGTGCGCCTCCGAACCTATTGTACTGACATGTTATAAATTGGAGTATCATCATCGCATCATCATCAAGTGTTTGCTATGACCTGCCACAGCCAACCTAAGTAATAAATGTGATTTATCTAGCTTCAGTCATTGCAAAGATAGAACAGGCAATCTAATATCTATGAAATGGCATGGTTTGGAATAGTTACGGTCACTCAATTCGACAGAAATCGTGCCATTTGACAGATCACATATAACTTCATAATAATCTTTCTCAGTGCTGATGCCCCATCTCTTACCATTTGCGAGATATGGTTGAGTTAATTTTTGAAAGTTGCCAATTTTTCCTACCTAATGCGTTGTCTGGCGATGACCTCAGTGGAATTTCGTCAAAATCTTTGGCATCAGAAAACTAGAGACCCTTGGCGTTGGTGATATGACGGACTGTTTAGCCATTCTGATAGAACAGCAGCCTGCGATACATGGACTGACAGACACAAGACCATACCATATACCACGTTCACGTGGGACTGGTGTCGCATGGTGAAAAAATGCTTCAGAATCCAGGACTTTGTGTGTTACAATGTTGGTGTCCCCGCCAACCATGCCACTCCAGGTGTAACCCTGGGAACCTTTCACACTGTAAACACAAATGAATCGTCAACACGGTCTGTGGCTGTGCACTGGAGTTGCTATGCCAATGCCGCACCACTTTCCACATGATTCTGTTGCCGATGGTCACATGTGAAAGCACCACAGTCCAGCCATTCTGCCTATGACATCATAGTCATCAGACACTAGCCGCGTTCTATATCCATAACCAGATTTGCTAACTGGAGTAAGACGTCGGTATTCAATGTGAGAAATCAACTCAGCAACTATATGTTCATCGAAGACTTCTATCTGCTTTGTGCTCATTGCAACTGTATTTATTTAGTTCTGCTGGTGTGCTACCGCACTCCAATGAAACTAGAAGGTAAACTTCAACGCCCCAGCGTCGACGTGGATGCATTTGCTACGTCGACGGCCTGCTGTGACCTTGACCTTTGACCTCCAAAAACTAATTAGGTCATCAGTAGGGGTTAATGAATAGTCCCTGTCAGTTTTATCAAAACTGTTCAAGGCGTTCATATTGTGGTAAAAACATCTGTCCGGATGAACAAATGAACCACGAACCAGACGGTGGGAAAACATAATGTCTTGTCTTCGCCGACACTCCGCGCAACAATACTCACTGACATGGCAATGCATACGATGCTGATTGTCACTGCTCTGGTTGAGTGATGTGTGTGCGTGATTATTATAACACAGGATTTTTATATAAATTTTATTAAAATAAATAAAGAAAATAAAGAAAGAAATTGCTATCGGCCAACAATTTACCTGGCCACACCACTATATACAAACGTTGGCCCCACAATTTACCAGGCCACTC
>Ga0209780_1001481_pt1 | contig 15533 bp, 10 predicted proteins | sample WorMetexBAHAMAS2_FD_187384 | JGI IMG/M metagenome (GOLD analysis project Ga0209780, IMG submission 187384) | Marine gutless worms symbiont microbial communities from Max Planck institute for Marine Microbiology, Germany - Inanidrilus exumae... | ecosystem: Host-associated > Annelida > Digestive... | reverse complement strand
GGCGTGATAGATAGGCCACGCCCACGTCGGTGACTTCGGAACGCATGTGGAACTTAGCTAATGGATAGAAAGAATGCAATTAATCTAATTAATTCCCTTTTCCTTGCCTAATCCTACAGTTTTATGAAATTTTAGGCACATCAAAATAACTTTCCATCACTAATTTATGTTTAAAGGTTTGTTATGAGATTGTTTTGAACTTTTGGTACCAATCGGGTTAGTTAGGACCTACCGCTACTGATGTATTCTCTGGCTCTGGAGAACGCAGAATAGGCTCACATGTTGTAACACTGAAATTCGTTAAGGAGTTCATACCCTCTAGAACTTTCACCAAAACTCTGGACTTAGAAAATTTCGCAACTGCACGTCGATCGTCTCAGGTGCTGTCAACTTAGATGTACGATCAGTGTGATAAACTGGTGACGGTCATTACATTTGTCACCAGTTTATCACACTGACCGTCGAAATATTTTGTATAGAGTACGGACGGTAGGCGTGAGGCAACGCGTCGCGCGGGTCTGTCAGCGCCAATAACGCAAAATAAGGGCCATTTCGCCGTTAAAGGTTATTCAAGGTCATCGATTTCGGTACCAATCAAAAGCTCATATACGACTTCCTATTAGTGATTACTACTAACTTGCCCCCTATCTTGCACCGTTTCTGAGATATAGCCTTCGATAAGTCAAAAATCGCTATAATTTTACAAATTGAAAGCATTTTGTAAATCGGTCTACATTTGCCGAAGTTATGATCAAACGTCTAAGTATATTGTTTTTTTTCTGAGACACAGTGTACACGGTGGGCCAAAAGTGAGCTATTATGGTGTTAATAACACTAAAATACAATATAAAAGCACTGGTTTTACTGGTATTATGTATATATTAATGAATAAGAATTTGTAATCAAAATTTTACATTTATAATGTATATTCTATATAGTACACCATTAGAAACCGAAGTAAGTCACTTAGCCCGCCCTGCAGAGTATATTAGCCGATAAGGACTATAATAAGCTTTACCCCTATGTTATTTTTACGTACAACTCTAATCTCGGAAACACGGTAACGGCGATTTGCGGAATTGTTGTGGACCTTCGCAGTTTTGTTACACGGGTACAAAAACCGTTCCATTGAAAAGCATGCATGGGAATCGCTGTTTATCGCGCCAAGCCCACATCAATGAACGGATTTTAACGATGTATGTGACGTCATTCAGGCTTATTTCCGTGCATGGAAGTGCCATTTTGGGGTTGCGATGATACTGCTCCCATAGTGGGGGTTAAATGCCAAAAACGATTTTTCGGGAGTGAATACGCATTTTAAGTTTAACGCGTATATAAAACTTGAATATTGTCGAAATTACTGCACCAAATCCAGCCATTTTGCACATTGACAACAGCCAGCAAATAGGCATGATATTCTTCGTGGGTGGTCCAAACACGCGTAGCCTATAACAAATCCAAAATTGCGGATGGCCGCCGTTTGGAAAAAAAATCGAAAAATTGCCAAAGGTGTGACCGATCGGCATAAAATTTTGCACGGTGACGCATATTAACTTTCCGAACGGTACCGGCAGTTAAAATTTCGAACTTTTAAAAACCACGGTGGCGGACAGCCGGCATCTTGAGAAATCGAAAAATGGATATATCTTCGCGGAAACGGTTTGGCTGTTCGTTCGGCACGAAATTTGGCACAATGACGTAGGCGTATATTGATCTCCGAACCGTATAGGTTAGGCAGTTTAAACTTCGAATTTAAAACACTCAAATCGTTAGGCTATATCTCAGCAATGGTTCGGCCTATAGCGAAATTTGGTACGACGATAGACAGTGACCCTAGTAACTCACGAGCAGGCGCGTTTGCGCCAGTTGGGCTATACGCTGGGCTTTGCCGCGCATTTTCAGTTGTCGTCTAAACTACAGTGTGTCAAATCACAAGCAGTAAGCACTCCATGTTGTATACTATACCTGTGTACAAAATAAATTTGACATTTCTAGCTTCAGCCGTCCCAGGGATGATTGGTGACCCCCCAAAATTACAAGAACCCATCAGGAGATGAGATAGCGAACATGAACTTTTTTACGACGATATCGCACAAGTCCTCCAGAATACCAAAAAAAGAGAACCTACTTCGTTTAACAAATTAGACGATAGCTAGGCAAGTAGGCCTACTGCGCATTAAGTCTTGAATTTATGAATTTGCTAAAAAATATACCGTGGGAGGCGCGCGTTTCCTCTGCAGACGTTAACTACTAAACACAGTAATCGTAAATTTTCCATAGTTATGGCTCTGTCAACCACTTTTACGCAATGCGCCCCGGGAACTACCAAATTCTGTAAAATAACGCAAAATAAGGGCCATTTCGCCGTTAAAGGTCATTCAAGGTCACCGAATTCGGTATCAATCGAAAGCTCATATAGCCTACGACTTCCGACTAGTGATTAATACTAACTTAGCCTACCTCCTATCTTGTACCGTTTCTGAGATATGGTCTCCAAAAGCTAGAAAATCGCTATATTTGGCTACCCCTCTTGCGTTTGACCCCCTCCCCCCGACGGATGGGTTCCCCTGGGACGATCTCCGTAAAACTTTCCGTAGATGTCAATGGATAGCAAAGGTACCAAATGGCAAAAAAAATTGCCGAAAATTTCAACCGGCTGATCAGTAGGGCGCACGGACGTTATAGACGACAGACAGACAAACGACAGACGGAACGGCAATAGCATATAGCGAACGTGAACGAATCGCTAAAAACGGTTCACGTAGGCCTACGTAACCTGACCACGGCCATTTCAGGGATAGTTAGCGGTCACTTAAGGTCACTGGAAATAGCGCCCTATTCGATAGAGCACATAGTAACCATGTCATGCCTTATCTTGCACCGTTTTTGAGATGTATAGCGAGATATTGGTCAAAAATCGTCAATCCTAACCTATACCCCACATCTGTTTGGCGCCCCAGTTCTGTGTGACCCCAGTGGAATTTCGCAGAAATCTTTGGCGTGAATGGCGTCCTAGGACTATTGTACGACATTGTTTCCGTTTCGGCTTGTGAGTTGTGACAGACCACAGTCCACATGCAACATACGCGCGCGGCGCTAGCATAGTGTTTCTCGGTAAAAAATATTGCATTCTTGTGTGGTATTACGCATCACGATCACATCTGACAAAACAAAAGCTTTATTGTCACATTTTAGGACAATTTCTTGAGAAACAGCAGGAGTTCGCTTTTTTTGGCCCATCCTGTATTACTTACAATCTACGACAGAATTCCAGAAATTACAAAAGGGGAAGCACGACTCTATACTGTGAGCAAGAAAATAGGCTAGGCTATGCTATCGCACAAAATGAGGGGAAGACGTATGCCGTAAAGACTAGTGTGCGACGCCGTCAAAAAAACATTGACTCGTCGTCGAAGTCGAATCCCTTGCGTCGTCGTCGAAAAAAACAAAGTCAACGAACTTTCAACACAAATTCTTGCGATTTACTTACAGCAATAACGCATACAGAAATTCTGGTTGCATACTTGTGGTAAAAACTGAAAAACGGTCGATGTCTCGATGATCTAACTACAGCCCTAGTCCCTATAGAAAACTGAAGAAAAATTAACATAGATTTTAAGAGAAAATAAAAACAACATAGAAAAAAGTGACTGAAAATTCCGACGCGTCGTCGAAAAATTTGAAGTGGGAATTGAAAAAGTAAATTACGACGCCGTCGAAACGTGGTCGAAAAATCTCAAAGTGAGCCGAAAACGTTCGACGCGATCGACGTCGGACTATAGTAAAGACGAAAGTGCATGTGTGTAATTGGCAAATTGCACTTTTAAAAACTTACGGTAAATTTACTAGGCTTACCATTGTCTGTCTATTTGGTGTATAGCTATGGGGCAGGACTGAGAGTCCTACGCAAGGGGTCATCATACTATTATGGCTTACAGCTATATATTATAGCTATACACCATATTTGCCACATTTTTCGCAGTCGAAACCTAGGCTTAATAGCAATATTGGCCTCTACGGCGAGTGTTAACTGAGGATATTGAATTGGGTCTGTAGCTATGTTGCCGATAGTTTCTACAGGCGGAATGTACAGTGTGTGAAAGTAAACCGAAATAAATTTAATAATCAATCTGAATTCCTCTATATAAATCAAGTGGGATATCGTTTTGAGCATAGTCCTACTTTTTGTATTTAGTAAGCTGTAGTTAAGCCAACTTAAGCGTTATAGATCCTTAAATAGGCCTATGACTCATTTGTAGATAAAGAAAGTGAGACACGGCAGATATTACGCCTTGCGACGTAGCGGTAGCGGCGTATACGTATGATGCGATGCTATATTTTTCTATCGTTTGTCGTATGCTATAGGCCATCTTTGGATATTGTGTCATATAGGGGATATGCGACATCCAAATATGGCCTACAACACGACACAATAGTCGATAGGCTTACAAGATACAGAGGTTTTACCTGTGAAAGACAGCTTAATTAGCCTATAAGCATACATATAGGGAGAGGATAATTGCAATTGTACCGTATTCGTGGCATGTTAGTGGCGCAAGTCGCCCTTTGTCATTTGTTTGAAATAAATAGGCTTATAGTTTTTGTCTTTCACTGGCAAAACCTGTAAACTACAGGTAAGTCGGTAAGCGCTTAAATAGAAGCCGGGTCTCGAATAAGCCGGGTCTTGATCGATCGAAATGCTTGGTTGTTGTTTGCTTGCGTCTAGCCTATATACAATAGGGGTTATCACATTCGGCGGAATATAAGTTACGAATGTGATTATCCATATAGGCCTAGTAGCATAGAACAAACTGACAGTAAACCACATTGGGCCTAAATATTTAGCATAAATGAGTAATAGCTAATCGTTTGTGCACTGTCATTCAGCGATATTTTCCGTATTCATCGCGCTGAAAGTATAGGCCTATACCGGTACTTGCCAACCGGCCTTATATTAGCTAACGAAGCCTCGAAGGTCCTGCAGTGTACATAGGCTGTAGCAAGCAACCGTTGTGCAGTTGTGAGTTGTTTTTATACTATAGGCTACGTGTTGCTTATTCGTAATGTTGTAAGTAAGTAATATTATTGTACGTACCTCTAAAAGTCCCCCATTTCCAATATTCTGTTCTGCGACTGATGTACAACACTAACATGGCCTACGTATTACGTAACGATAGAAAGTGCAAAATCGGGGCATCTTAGGCTGTGCCTGTTTCTACAGAAAGCAGTATGGGCACGCTCAGTATACCCAAGGCACCGAGCCTCGACGCCAAAGGCGTCGATAGCGAGAGACGCCGAAGGGGTAGAGAACGCCGAAGGCGTCGAGAGGGTGGGAAATAGGGAGGAAGTATCCCCTCTACAGCCGACTAGGCGTCTGGGGAGCGTCGTAAGCTCCCCCAGCGGGGTCCGGGACGGAGTCCTCACCAAAATAAAATTTGGTAAAATTTGAATGCCAAACAGAAGCCATGTGGTAGCACGTATTTCGCTGAATTTTCTGCCATAATTCTACAGTGGTTGTAGCCTACCGCGAGGCCGTGGAAGTACGGGCATGGTGTGCCCACGGCGAAAAAAAGATTGGGCACGCCATGCCCATGCGTGTCCATCGCGAACGGGACCCTGATCTCAGGCTACATAAAGTTGTCAACGAACGTCATATTGTATTTACCCGCGCGGCGCTAGCGATGCGCGGGTATATCCATCATCGTGTGTCTGTGTGTGTCTGTGACACACGCCGGTATTGTATCAAAAGGGCTAAACGTAGGATCACGCAAACAACACCACGTGATAGCCCAGAGACTCTAGTTTTTTGACGCCAAAATTCGTTGGTGGACGACCCCCCTTTCCCCTGAAATTTGCGCTCAAAGTGACCCACCCCCTTTCAAAAAGCACAATTTCGACCGATATTTGCTCATAGCGCCTCAACCGTGAAAGCTGGCGAAAAATGTTCAATTAGCACTAATAGGAAGTCGACCACGCGCTTTCCAACGAGCCATAGATGAACCGTGTACGTTACCTCCTATTAAGTCCCCCACAGGGTGGCACAAAACGCGATTTTGCTATTTTTTCGGCAAATTTCAACTTCTGTCGAAAAACGTCTGCTGCAAAGTTTCTTTGTGTGAAAACTTCCAGCGCAGTGTTGTAGCTACATCGTTCCTCTATCTAATTGACCAAAGATGGAATGCGGGCGACGTCCCCATCTACCTAACATCTGCGCTCAAAGTGACCCACCCCTTCAGAAAACGCCGATTTTGACAGATTTCGCTTATTAGTGCAGCAGCCGTGAGAGCTAGCGAGAGAAGTTCAATTATGGCTAATAGGAAGTCGACAACGCGCTTTCCGTCAAGCAATAGATAAACCCTGTTCTGACCCCTAAGTCCTCTAAAGGGTGGCTCGAAACGAGAATTTTTATATTCGGCGTTGCCTTTCATTTCTTCGTTGCAGGTAATCCTAGACATTTCAAACTTAATATGTGGGTTGAACATTAGAAGTCCCAGCTTACGGACGACAAATTGTCCCTGAAAGTGGCATGGTCATTGTCACGTGACCTCTTTAATTTTTGGAAAATAAGCAATTATGTCTTAAAAACGGTACGAGGTAGCCTCATAGTTTCTATTATGGCTGGGCAACAAACGTGATACCAAATTAATGGTCGTTCGTGTAGATTTTCTGCGACAATGGGCTTATTTTGTGTTGTGACCGTGACATTCTTGAATTTTTACTCTTACGTCTGAATTCAGCCTTACGTTTTATTTTGGCCGTGTCTGGCCAAAGCATAATGTTTCGGTCTGGCGTCCGTCCGTGATCCGTCTGTCCTGTCTTTTTTAAACCTTAATAGGGCACGCGGCGAGTACTTAACGTGACTCACCAGGGCAGCACGCAACGCGGCCAGCGTACATTTCCGTCACACAGGAAAATGGAAGTTACAAGTTGCGCATATAATTAGGGGGTAGGCCCATGTTTCATAGCACGAGATCCGTCACTGCACGATTTTCGATGCGCCTATACGCTTCCGCGATGACACACCAGTTGACCCTAACTCACTCACGCTTGTAATTTAAGTGAGCATGCCCCATATAGGCTTTCTTCACGACCATCCCGTGCCATAAATGCTCACCGTTTAATTCATGTTCTATCGGCGCAACCACGTTTCAAAGGGACAGGAAGGCCTGAATGAGATTGGGGTGTGAGTAAAGCCCATGTGAAATTATATACTTTCTTCATCTATATGTATTCGTGCAATAGTTTCATTGTCGTTAAATTTAAAAATCCGGTTCCATCAGGATTCGACTGGTCATTATTTGCATGCGGATTACCTATCAACGCTGCCGTTCAGTGAAAAGTATCTTTCGAGTTACAGCGCCTACGTTTTGTTTTTGGGCGATTGTTAAGCGTCATGTATAGGCCTATATAGGCCTACGTTCTCGTGCTTAAAAGAGAAATAAAAGATGACTGCAGGTGATGTAGGCCTACGTATAAATGTACAATATGGTGCAGTGTAAGGGACAACAATCCAGTTAGACTTACAGATTAAATTTATATAATACTGCAATGTTACATATAACCGCTTATTGACACGTTTTGAAGTATAGCATAAGACTGCACAACTCATGCTTGCCGCTCATATATTACACGTAATGTGCACACAGCACACATTTCAACTGAAAATTCAGCTCCAAAAACAATGCAAACAACCCTAGGCTTAAGTCAGATCTATGCCGGACCTAAAAAACTACGCTTAGGGAGTCTATATTCAAGCAAGCGATGTAAGGTGTGGTCGTAAGGGCCTATACTATAAAATACACGTATTTAACCGAATAGGCCTAGTAGTAGACGTAATCTTTATTAAACGAAACGGGGTTCATGACCAGCGTAACATTCGTCAACAAGTATATAGGCATACGTAAAACGTTACACACATAAATAGAACTAACATACAAACAAACACGCATAGTATACATATACAAACAAAGAAACCCGTAAAACTACTCAACACGAAAACTGAGATAGCATTCTCATAACAAAGAAATTCTTACGAAGCGTTGTTCTAACTAATGGGACGCCCGAGCTGTCAATTCTGTTACGCAAATTATAATTAATTATAGGCCTAATGCCCAAAACACAAAAATAGTATTTTAAATATTGGCGAGCATGGTCTAGACCTCATGAACCCCCTTGCTCTGCCACTGCTGAGTGACGGCAGTGATGGGTAGGCCTATAGAAAGTGTCGGTAATTCCACTATCGCGGGAGTAATGTTTACGTCAGTGGAATTTCCAATGTACAAACCCCTTAGCGACCGAAAGTGAAAATCACCCGTGACAGCCCTGCTGTCAGCCTTTGTTTTACTTTTCGTTTTCAGAACACTGCACTGCGGTCATTGTTTGCTATTCCGAAAAATGAGCCTTCATCATGCACATGACCTGTCCTCATCTGTTGGTCATTTCCCGTTGAAATTACTAGTCCTTTTATTGGCTTGATTCGTGAACGGATTTTTAGTATTAGACATAGGGGCCTATAGCCCAAGATGTCATTTGTCCAAAGTAGGGCATAATTGTAATGAGGAGCCGAATTTTGTATTCATAATTATTAATTAAACTCTATATGTCAGATTTTACGATGAGAAAAATCAACGGGCACATGTACGAATTACGATTCGTGATCGCCATGCGTGATGTGTGATTGATTTTACCGGCATACGAAGGTCGTGATGTTTTGAGTAAATACGGCGTCGCAGTAATAAATGTCGACAGTACAGCCTTAATCACCTAAAGTTCTACTACTGCGTTGCGGTCTTTCAGGGTACAGAGAGACGATGAAGAGAACAAAAGCTGCATTAGTCTGACTGCCGGACGATGCGTGTGAGCGTAGGTCTACAGACGTTTTGTCTTCAAGTAGGCCTACGCCTATTGAAGTTCGTGGCAGCGTTCGATCGTTCGCGGAATATCGGCAATGTTATTCGGCAATGAAATGACAGAGAGCGTATATGGCGTAGGCCTATACGACTTATACGTATCTCACGAACTGCACCGCTTGTCAACGTTCTCCGACTGGTCTCGTGGCGGCAGCACCAGCAACCCTAACGCAAGTCCACTGACTCTCGCTCGCCTTGGTTTCAAGTACACCGGCCGAGATGATCACGCAGTCGTTTGTTACCACTGTCAGACGGAGATACGAGGATGGAGCACTAGCGATGACGTCAGAAAAAAACACAGCTCGTGTTTGCAGCATTTCGATCGCAGTGATGAGATGCCATCTATTATCAGCTCTGTTCGCCAACATCTTCCAGCCACCCGTGTAACTGGCAGGTTGTCGCCAACAGCTATCCAGAGTAATGGAGACGTGCGTGACAGTCGTAGTTCGCCGAATGATACAACTCCAACCGTGGTCAAGTCCAATTCGCCGTTTTATGAAGTGTGTGAAGCAACTGTCTGCCGAGCCAGCAGAAAGAATTTTTCTGACATTTACAACCGCACCACCGATGAATCTGTTGGAGCAGATGTTACTGTTGATCGGTCGCATCCAAACTTTGAGCTTTTGAAGGTAGAAAGCGCGCGCTTAGCGACGTTCCACGACTGGCCAGAAAGAGCGAAACATATAGTTAAGCCACGTGACCTTGCCAAGGCAGGAATGTTCTATACTGGTCAGGCTGACCGTGTCCAGTGCGCCTTCTGTCATGGCTGCCTACGTAACTGGGTACAGGGAGATGATCCTGCTGAAGAACACCGCAAACACTTCCCCGACTGTTCACTCGTGCGAAACGCCATCGTTGGATTGCTGGACATTGTTGATAGGCCTACTATGCGTTTGCCAAATCAGGTATTGTTCATATTCAACAGCCAGAGATAAGGCTATATGCCAAGACCACGGCCATTTTTATATCTTCGATGTCAAGACCAGGTCTTGAGGCTACGCCTCAACCTCATATTCGCTTTGGTATCCACATGTCGTTATTTCGACAAGCGCTGTTTCGACAGTCGTTTTTCGATATGGGAGTTACCTTGAGTATGTCGCTACACCATACAAAGTTATACCCGCGGTCCGTAAGGGTTGTAAACACACAAAACATGGGTGTTTTAAAGTGGACGTTCAACTTCGTGATAATTTTTGTCGCCAACAAATGCGCTGTTTGCTGCATTGTAGTGTTTGTTTGTTTGTCTGTCTGTCTGTCTGTTTGTTTTTTAATCTTTGCTGTAGGCCTATTCTGTCTTCGTGACGAATAAACGTATGTATATTGCACACCGAAGGCCTATACGAAGCTCGAGTCCTTTACAGGCGTAGCAGTGGTGCGTGTTTTACACTACTACACGACTGTGCACTTTTTGTTTTTTCCAACTCTATGCTTGCTAATTGTCGCCCCGTACAAAGTTGCAATATAGCCGATGTCCGTATAGCGCTTGTCAGGATGGCGACTACGTCCCACTTGAGTCAATAGCAGGGCCGGATTTGGGAGTGTTTAGCAATGGGGCTCACAAATTCAGGGTATAGCCTAGCTTCTGAAAAGCAATTTTCCGGTTCTTCTAAACAGCGAAAAGTAAAAGAGAAAAGAAGTAAGAGCCATGTCCCCGAACCCACAAACAGGGCCTCCACATTCATATATCCGGTGCTACTCAGTCGTTTGATCAACATATGACTACCGTCTCTAAATAGACATATAACTCAGAGTGGCGTGATATACAAATTAGCCTTGTAGACACCAATATGAATGATTATGAGTACAAGGTCATTTTCTTAGTTGAATATCACGAACCGTGTGCTTGAAACTGGCCTAGTTAGTGTTTCTGATAATTGTTTACACCATAGAAGTTGCTTTCAAGAGTCGCTTGCACGGTAAAAAGTTGGCAAAAACAACGTTTACTGTCATAAGTTCGACGTACAAGACCATATGGCTAATTGCACGTACGTGCATATTTAAGTCATTTCTTCGCCATATGCACCATGTGAACCGTCGGCGCGATTGTTGTTTTGCAGTATCTAATAACATCAGTTCAGAATGCGGCAACTGCGGCGCCACGCACACGTCCAGAAACTGGTCGTCAACGCGTTCGACCGAAATACCCCGATTACGCGCAGCTGCAACAGCGAAGGATGTCATTTCAAGGAAAACAAGTTCCTGCCGGTCAGAGGGTTGAAGTCCTTGCATTGGCTGGATTTTTTCACGTCGGTGAGTTTCTCGTCAAATACACTGTATAGCACATACGTAATGTGTGTAATTGTCATGATATTACGAGTAGATTACGCCGTTAAAATTTTTCGTGGATATCTATTATTAATGTCAGTTTATACATAGAAACATACAGAAATGACAGAAAAACATATATACAAGGAAAGTAAATAAAGTAGCCTTAGAATGGGATAAATGACATAAAACTATCTGTTCACCCACACAATCATGATTACTGTCGATTAGGCTACATTACAGAATTCGTACACAGCAGTGTAAACGTTTTTCAACCAGTCACTTTCCTGCAGGTGTCGGCCAACATTTAGGCGAAGCACTGTGGCACCATTTTCACTCTCAGTTGCCCGATTTTTTGCGCCACCTGTACAATGAAGTTTGATCACGTCCGTGAAGTTATAGAAGCAGTGTATTTTAAAGGTCCGACCGATAACGTGCGTTGCTTCTGCTGCGACGGGGGCCTGAAACACTGGCAACCGACCGATGACCCGTGGACCGAACATCGTCGATGGTTTGCACGATGTCCATACGTCATCGAACACGGAGAACAACTTCCTAGCGAGAGAAACGTCGACAGTTTCCTCTCTTCTGTGAGAACCTTTTTCATCGTTACGTCGCCCGCGGTCAGTGGGCGAAGTATTGCGATTAGCGTATCTGTATGTCTGTTGGTCTGTCTGTCTGTCCGCTCGCATATCTCAAAAATCACACGTCCAAATTTCACCTAATTTTCTGTGCATGTTACCCGTGGCATTTGCTTGGTCCTCCTCTGACGGCAATGCAACATGTTATGTACTTCCTGTCTTGCGGATGATGTCACGTTTTCACAAAATGGGCCATATGCCAAAGAAATATATACAGGGTGGGCCAAAAAGCTGCTCACCCATATTTTTTACTCTGGTGGTGTTAATAACAATAAATGTGTGATAAACACTGGTTTTACCAATGTTTTAAAATAATCATGAAAAATGGTATGTTATCAGCTTGGTTTTACCATTATAATGTTAAATATTCTGTGATACAGTAAGAGAAACCGGGATGACTCAGTATCGTCTGCTACAATGTGTAAAATAACTTCGCTTTACAAATCATGACTACTAGTTTAAAATGTTAAAGTCCACTCGATCCTTCAACACTTTTTAACAGCAAATTTCTTCAATATCTTCATATAGCCCACTCTTTTTCTTTTCTCTTTTTTTAAAATAATATTATATTATCTTTAATAATAATTTGTATCAATGTCTCAGCTGGGCATCAAGCATGACGCCGTGCATAGAATATTTAACCGATAGAATATTTACTAATTGTCTAAAATATTATGTGCATGCACGATACTACGTGTGTCACAATCAAATCTGACAAAACAAATTTTATTGGCACACATTGTAGCACAATTTGTTGAGAAACAGTAGGTGTGCAGTTTTTTGGCCCATCCTGTATAATTATGTTGCTGCAAGATACCGACAGTAAGATCTTAGCAATGGCAATATGCAGGTGTAGGCCTATTTCGTTTGGAGATAGAGATTTGTGCTTACGAGAAATTACTTAGAATGAAACAAATGCACAGACTCAAAGCAGCAAACTCTAGCAGCTAATCGGCGGAAGAGTGCATTCGTCGCCGCAAGGGGTGACAAGTAAGCCTGAACACATCTAAATCAGTATTCAAAAATTTCCTTGTGGGAGTCAAGCATTATATCCTATGCCGTCGTTATTATTATGTTGTATTTTGAAAGAATGCGCGTCGTTTGAGCGTTACGTGTCTTGAGGTCACGTGCAAAAGAATAATAGAAATAATATGGTTTGTTTGTTGTTTTCTTTAGTCGTCAACAGATCTAACTACAAAGAATGTCTCTAACACTCGTGATACGGTGACCCCTAGTAAGTAGTGTAATGTGTTATTATTTCGCCCTCGGTATGTGAAAAAAGTATTGCGATCAGCATATCTTATGTCTGTATGTCTGTTTGTTGGTCTGTCTGTCTGCTGGCTTGTCTCAAAAACCGCATGTCCAAATTTCACAAAATTTCTGTACATGTTACCCGTGGCCGTGGATCGGTCCTCCTCTGATAACAGTGCAGTGTGTTATGTACTTCCAGTTTTGTGGATGACGTCATGTTGTCACGTAATTGGGTCAATAGGTCAAAATGAAGCACGACGTTAATCTTCGTCCAGTTCTTCAGGTGGCGGCATTAGGGGCGAAGTCTGCCGTCTCCGACTGCATCTTCTTGCGTTAATATTCCTTTTCTCTTATTAACCATCTTATCCAATAGCGTCGCCAAATATTCGACAGGAAGTTGAAATTTCCGTGAACGCTAGCTAGATAAACGTTACTGCTGTAGAGGGACCGCGCGACGCACCGTGTGAATTGAAGTTTTGTTAAGTTAATTCTAGGTGACGTAACCGTTGATAACGTCAATCTGTGAAACTGTCGTCCCATCTTCGACAGTGGTGCTCAAGTGCTGCACAGTTACGGATGAGGGATCTTTGCAATTTAGGTGAAATGAGGTAATGGCAAGCGATGGCATAGCGTGCCGCATACTCATTAAGAATGAGCAACTGGAGCAGGTGGATACGTTCCCGTACCTTGGGTCCCTAATTACAGATGATGGTGAGTGTATGACGGAATTTCGTACCAGGTTAAACAGCGAGCATGCAATCGAGGCATCACTGAGGAAAATATGGAAAAGTCACAGCATACCGATTTCAACGAAGAAACGATTAACGAAAGCGCTAGCGTGGCCTGTAGCAAAGTACGGCGGTGAAAGCTGGACAATCAGAAATAACGAAGAAACACGTCTTGACGCCTTTTGAGATGAAAAGGTTGAGAAAGATTTTGTGGGTTTCGTGGACAGCAAAGAAAACAAATGAGTGGGTTCTTAACAAAGCTGGAGTAAAGAGGGAACTGTTAGATACCGGCAAAGCAAGGAAGTTAGCATACTATGGTCACACTACAAGGAAACAAGGGAGTTGCCTGGAGAAAGAGATAATGCAAGGAACAATGCCAGGTGCACGCAGGCGAGGAAGACCACGCACGGCCTGGATGGACAACATCAACAAGTGGACAGGACTATCCGTGGAATAGTCAAACAGAATGACAGAGGACAGAGATAAATGGAGAAAGTACGTCCATGGTGTGGCCAACCTTCAGATCAAAAACGGCTAAAGAACAGAACAGTAACTATATCCCTATCTTGCACCGTTTCTGAGATATAACGAGATATTGGTCGAAAATCGCTTATTTGAACCTACGCCACCTCTATTAGCCTATAGGCGCCCCCGTTCGGGGTAACCCCGTTGGAATTTCGCCGAGATCTTTGGCACCAGTCCATGGACTATCGTGCTTGCGTAATTCTACGTTTAACCGTTTTGGTACAGTGCTGGCTTGTGACAGACGGACGGACGGACAGAGAGACAGACAGACGGACAGATGGACACACGATGCCAGCATATACCGCGCTGGCATGGCGTTGCGCGGTAATTAGTGACGATCCTGCAGAATATCGGTCCCGGTTTTATACCTCATAGAATTCCATAGGGGAAAACATGTGAAATTTTTATGGAGACTTCGTGATTTTCCGTTCCATGTGAAATACTTCGTGGATTTTCCCTGCAAATGGGGAAAATCCATGGAGTATTTCGCCGGTAATCACACGGTGTCTCCGTGAAAAAGTTCACATGTGTTTTCCCATAAAATTCCATGGAATATAAAGCCGGTAAAAAGCATGCTGTTCAACATGAAGAAGGAAACTGATCGTAATACTGCGCCCTCCCTCGGACATGGATGCAAAGTATTACGTCCGTAGGATCGCCAAATTACGCATAACTTTTTTGTCGTTGTAATTAACGTCGTATATGATATGCCTATAATGTATTTTCGACTAACAATTAGAGACGATTGCAATATCTTAATTTAATCGACATTATCATCATTAGATAGAAGAAAGCGAAAGAGATTAGCGTTGACAGCGACGTCCGTCTCGTGGGAGCTCACCCCCTTTAAATAGACCACACATAATAACTTCCTATTATCGTTCCATAGTAACAAACTACGTCGTTGTAACGAGGTGCATTTAAACTACGTTAACTTAAATGTATTATTGTGTACACACACATCACATTAGCATTGTATAGGCTAGATTAGTGCTGGCTAGCCTAGTATAGGAAATATTGTTAGCGGCCCTATAGGCCTAGGCTGGAATCGTATGGCCTATAGCCTTACTTATTTATTGCCAGAGAGAGAGAGTGACAGTTAACAGGGAAGTTTGAACGCTGATAAAGTGGAGTTAGCGAAATTAAAGCGTTAACGTTGAGAGAGAGAGTTGAAAGTCATCTGAGACTTTGTGAAACTTTGGACACTTTTATAT
>Ga0209780_1001480_pt1 | contig 15537 bp, 14 predicted proteins | sample WorMetexBAHAMAS2_FD_187384 | JGI IMG/M metagenome (GOLD analysis project Ga0209780, IMG submission 187384) | Marine gutless worms symbiont microbial communities from Max Planck institute for Marine Microbiology, Germany - Inanidrilus exumae... | ecosystem: Host-associated > Annelida > Digestive... | reverse complement strand
GGGCCTCCAAACTGGATTGGAAGTTAAAATATCCAATTTTTAAAAATCCAAGACGGCGAACGGCCGCCATTTTGAAAAATGGAAAATCGGCCATAGAGCAATATCTATTAATGCGAAGGCCTGTTCGTGTCAAAAGTGCCATACACCTAGTAGGCAAAAGTAGAATTATATGTTACGTTATACTTTACCTATTTCACCTAATAATACCGCACAAATTATAAAAACAAAAACTGGTTCAGTTTCTCTTTATTGTAAAAGCTGCCGTTCTAAAACAGGAAATATCAAAATTTTATCCGCAAATTCAACGCACAGAAGCTAGCGATTACATTTATTTTAGTCAGCGGCCTGTCGTAAATGTAAAAGCTATCTTCTGTGCTTAGAATTTGCGGATAAAATTTTGATAGGCCTATTTGCTGTTTTAGAACGGCGGCTTTTACAATGAAGAGAAACTGAAGCCAGTTTTAGTTTTTATAATCGTGTATATGGGCAGTGCTATATAAGAGTCCGATCATTACCATTATGTACTGACCATTATGACCATTATTTTCTGGCTGGCACCTTGGTTAGATGGACGGAAAGATTTCAGCCCAAAACATTTCTTTAATCACTATTTTTAAAGATTTTCGATTCATAGTCCAATTCAAACTTAGCCCAAACAGAACATAAGTTCTTGGCTCTATTATATATGGGTCTATTTCACGACTGGCCATTTTTGCCAGAAAATGTATCATTTTCCACTTAAATTCTTAGCTCAGTTTTCAGCGACTATGTCGTTTTTTACGGGTATTCAGTTATGTTGCTACTTCAATTTTACTGTTTTTACAGTAACAGTTTTACAACGCTTTACTCGTACTAACGTGCATAACAAACACTCGTAGTCGCGTATGCCATGATACAACCGCACGCTATAGATGTTATCCATGGGTCTAGTTGTTCGCCGAGCGGTTAGTCTTAAAATATTTTCTCATTTTTTCAGCATAGAAAATATCCCGAAAAAAATCTACTCATTCTGCACAAAATAACAACGTTATGACGCAACATACGCACGTAACAACAAATTATTCATTACTGGTAATTATTCTCGCTACAATCGCTCACTGTAAATCATGCCTAATCACAGTCTGTTCAAGCACAAACGACAATCGGTTGTCGAATAAAAGCAACAGGTTGGTTGGTCGGTTGGGAGATTAACGTCCCCATTCAGCACAAAAATAGACTATATTTGGGACAAGGTCTTGGGTGGAGACTTAGTTCCGCCGGGTTAAGGATGGACAACGATACAGTATAACCTCCCGACCACGTTAACGTTTTTCAGCGACGACCCAAAATGTGAAGAGATAGGGGAGGCTGATTTAAGTTATTAAGCTAGCACCTACAACAGGGTGGAAACTGACCAACCACCATAAGACATATTTATCAGTTCAATGTGATATCTTGTGTAATTGCTGTTCTTCAGTTCCTATAACATATCAGTGTCTAACGACTCTTGATGTATAATATCATTTCTGCGTTGGTCTTGCTTTGGAATGCTTCTCTTAGATAAACCCAAAAGAAGCATCCGGGGGACCTCCCACCCTCGGTACCAGACCTGCCCCCTCAACCCCAACAAAACCAACAGTAAACCCGACAAAACACTTATACAAATCGCACATAGCAAGTCAAGTCGCACAAAATCAAGTAGACGCTTAACTATAAAGGACTGCTCGAGTATCTCATAGTACAGTCTGGCTGGCAACATGTAATTATGATCACATGGGCACACACTGATTGAGCACAGCAAATAACAGCAATGAAACAAACAATGAGTATTTTTGCATTTTAGTTAATAAATCAAATAAAGAGCGTTGATACAGTTGGCTAAACGACGCTGATTGAGCCACGTATCCATATAAATACCGACAATGCCTACTATTATTACTCACGCCGACGCCAGTCGAGGGGTTCGGATTTTCACTGGCGTTTGTCTTGTCTGTCTGTCTGTCTGTTTACCAATAAGGCGTAATAATTGAAATAAACCTCTCGATCCCTTTCCCTTTTTGGGTGGCTGCTGAACAAAAAGGCGGCCAGGGTTGAGGTTAATATATTACTGGCCTTCCTTCACTGGGTAGGGATAGCTCTCCACCCCTGACCTTTTGTCTCTGATATAGCCATATTTGTGCTGATAAGGGACGTTAAACTCTAACTAACTGACTGTCTCAACGAAGAACAGACAGACGACCAAGTTTTCTCCGCGTCAAAGTTAACACTGTCAACCGAGTTTCATTTTAGGCCTCAGAGCATACATGGCATAGATGTGGCCTATTGCGACAGACGTCACACGTAGAGTGGTATGTGTGTCTGTCTGTCGGGCACACAAGTGAGCTGTACAACAGCGGGTAAACCCATAGAGATGCCTTTTGGGGGTTGACTTATGTCGGCCCAATAAAACATATTAGACGGGGGGACGAATCCATTCGCCGCCGTGAGGGGTGACAAGAGGGCGATACGGCTTTTCGTCAAAGTTATCTGACCACTTGTGGACAGAAATGTTCTAAACATATTATAGGATGGTGCAAAAGCTTGGTCGTGGTCACTGTGAGTCGTAAAAGGTGCTAATTTACTATTCCCGTAACTTCACAAAATGCTGATCGACTTTCAACATCCTTTTACCATCAGGCTCGGCAGTAAAGCATGTGCTCGGCAGTATATATTTGCAATAAAATTATCAGTAAATCTCACAACATCTTAAACGTGTCGCTTGCTAAATAGTGACTGACTGGTTTTCGACTGACGAGTTTGTTGCGGCGCCGTGTAGCTTTCACGTCACGCTGCTGCAACGCCGCTGGAAGTTTTCAAACACGCAAAATTGAAGTTTCTGTGGAAGTGTTTCTGTGCAAGCATCACAGTCACTTAGCACAGCCATGCAGACGCATGACCTAACTTGAAACGCGTGGCAAAGCCCAGCGTGCGCAAACGCGCCTGCAAACCTCAGTGGACCAATGTTCATCAAATTTTTATCGGACGCAGACGAGTAATCGGCGTTGTTAACGCTCACACCCGTGTTGCGATCCCCTCCCATCCATTGTGGAATGTCAGACTGGCACAGAATGAAGGCGTGCTATGACAATTCGCCTATTCGCGCCAAAAATCGGTTACCACAGCAATGTCACTGGAACGATCGCGAAAAAAGGTCATATTGATCACGCTCACCCATACGTTTGCCTATTATGAACATTTGGTGAAGACTGGTCCAATACTGTCTGAAATAACTGGTCTCCAAGTTAATGTGAAAAAAGACAGTAACATCGACAGAACACAAATTACATAATAGCCCTTCGACACGCCATGCCGGGCGGGCTAAACTACCTTCCGACGTATGCGGTGTGGCTAAAAACCGAGACAGATTGACGCATTCACAGACACGACTGACAAAAATAATAGCTGCAGCCACTGCACACGTTATTATTACCAATAAATATATAGGTACACTGTGTCCGTATAAAAAGTGGAGCCCTTTAGTAACTTTTTACCCGCGCAAAGTCGCAAGTGTTGTCAACTTAGTTCGACCGACGGGGCACCTTGGGCATTAAAAATAAATGAATTAAGAATGGCCAATAATATGATAATAATAATAATAATAATAACTTATCAGTGTTCATTGGCGAACAGAAAGACTGCAGCATCAGAAAATGCAGGTCAACATGGGACAACAGATTCAACAAATGACGACCGGAAGCTATCCCAGAGAGCCAGTTGATAACATCAATCGGCGTCAAGATAACCGCCGCGACGGTTTCTCATTCTCGATCTCGCTTTCGTCGTCCGACTCGACTCCGCAGGCTGCCGGAAGCATCTCCACGCGTGTGTCATCGTCGCTTCCCCTGCGATACGTGACTCGCAACGAAGACAGCGACCCCGTGACGTCATCTTCATTAGCCACGTGACCGTTTGAACCACTACAGACATCGCGAAACGTAAAAAATGTTGTGAGCCAAACAAAATATGTTTATTTGACTTGATCTGATGAACAAACACAGATGAAACCGTAAGCCTTGCTACGAAGGCATTGCGTAGCAGGCAGGATAGCCAGCTGCTACACTTCCAAAATGTCAAATTTCTGGTGATACCCAAGTGGATTTAGGGACGGGAGAAGAAGAGGCGGGAAATAAAGAAAGGGGAAGACAGGGAAAAGGGAGGAGTGGGATGGAGGATGAAATGGGAGAAAAGGGGGAGAGGAAGTTGGAAGGGAAGGGAGGAGTGGGGAGAGCAGGAGAAAAAAAGAGGAGCAATGGAAGGAAAGTGGAAAGGAAGAGAGGGAAGGAAAGGAGAGGGTAGAGAGGGAAAGTGAATTAAAGAAAAAGAGCGAACTGGGAAGGCAATGACTGGGTAGGGGAAGGAGAAGGAGATAGGGAGGAAGAAGAAGGGAAGAGAGGAAAAGAGAAGAGATGGAAGGAGAGAGAGGCGGGGAAGGAAAGAAAAGGGAGAAAAACCGTAGAAATACCGCCGCAATCTTGACCAAATTTTGAAATTTAGGGACTATTGTTCCCACGACCCTCATATGTTCAACTTCAGGGCAAAATTTGGCATCCAACAGTAGACCCGCGGTATACTCCTCCAAGCCATGTGCACATTTCACTTCACTGGTATACTGTCGCCCGATATGGGCGAAAACCACCAAAATGCAGCGATTTTGACCAAATTTTGACTTGCGAGGCTCCTGCATCCGCAATCTAGCGGCATAGAGACACAACTGGGTCCACGGTCCACAACTGCAAACCTTCCCCTATCCAGTGATACCAAACTGTTTCTGTACTCATATTCTCCAACTGCTTCATGGCAAAGTCGTTAACACAAACTCTGCCGTTCAAAAGTGTAACAGAAAAAAGACAAGTACGTCCGTCTTCGGGGACGACCGTATATCCACATATGCCGATCCTACGTCCACATGCCGTGCGATTTAACGAACGGCGCATCTCTAACGCTCACTGAACTATAAATAGAACGTCTCTCTGACGTCAGTCAGCCTAGGCCTGCAGCCTACGCTAGGCTCCTATTCGTCCTATTTTGGGCTTCTGGGGAGCAAAGTTCCCCAAAATGGGAGATTCCCTGCCCAGGACGCCGATGAACCGCCGTGCAAAATTTGACGACGCTAGCTTTATCCTTGCCGGACAAATCCGTAACCGTACAAACACACAAAATTACAAACAAACAAACAAACAGTAAACGATATATCCACACTTTGCCTATCGGCATGTGTGGATAAAAAAGAAAGAAAAACATCGAACTTGCCACCGGCGCCGCACTAAGTCCCATCCCCAGCAAACTGAGCATGGTGATGGAGGAGGTCCCTATACCATTCTTTCACCTCCGAAACGTATTCGCATCCGTACAAAACGATATTGTTCCTTCATACAGTACGCACTAAACCACTTCCAGGATAGCATAGCAAATTATAGAAGCTTCATGGTCATGCTGCTTTTACGTTTACGTCATTAATGTTTGATATTGATTTGCCTATTCTTTTTTGTCTTTTACATTATTGTGTTGAACTGTATTAGGCCTAGTATTGTACTATTTTGCTATTCAACCTTTGGCTGCAAGAGTGTTTTTATTAACTCAGTATAGTTTCACTGACTGAGTCCAGGGTCACTGAAAATTTGGAGGAAATGAGCCCGAGATAAAACCCCAGTAACTTCTAAACCCAGCGAGCGAATCCCCAAATTTGAAAAGGTAACAGTAGGCCCTACATAAAAATCCTTACAAATGCTGAAATTTTCTTCAAAATCGCGCAAGAATTACGCTACTGCGGGGAGTTAATATTGAGTAAGTGGGTATAACTTTTAGTTTCTGGTGAGCCACAACGCCACCTCTGCACCGATGGGGAGCGGTGAAATTTGGAGAAGTCGACTAGGCCTATAGCCTACTCCTCGTCAAAATTTCACTCCCAGTGGTTCAACGTGTCGCTCCGGTGGGGCAAAAAACCTCAAAATCGCCTAATAAGTAACCGAAATACTGGCGTATGTGCTGCGCGCAGCTGCTGGTAACTGGTAATTGCACTGCGCTTCTACCTGTATAATCTATATATAATAATTGGATTGTGAAGATGTGTGACCACGGGCGTAGCTTGGATGTGCGGACGGTCGCGCGCGCCCCGCAGGCGCGAGGCAGGCACAGGCCGGGCGGCAAGCGGTACAAGAAAGGCTGGGCAGACGAAGGGGTGGGAAGGCGCGCAAGGAGACGGCCCAAATCGAGCCGTAACTTTTATCGCGTCAGAGGCATATTGTGGAGCCACCTGGCGACTGAAGATAAAGCGCGTCAGATTCGTTTCGTTTTACCATGTACCGTGTACGCACTATAAATTCATTCGTTATATATAACTTTAGTAAAGAAAAACATTATTTCTATTATTATTATTACCCACGCGATGCTATGCTAGCGCAGGCATTAGCCGTCGCCGTGTGTCTGTGCATTCAAAAATCAATAGGAAAATATTCGCGGTTTATGGCTCAAATGACGTGGTGTCTGCGTGTCTGTGTGCCACACGCCAGTATTGTATCAAAACGGCTAAACGTAGGATCACGCAAACAACACCACGTGATAGCCCAGGGACTCTAGATTTCTGACGCCAACAGTCGTTGGTGGGCGACGCCACATTCTCACGGAAATTTGCGCTCAAAGTGACCACCCCTTTCGAACACAACGATTTCGACCAATATCCGCTCATAGTGCCTCAACGGTGAAAGCTAGCGAAAAATGTTCAATTGCACTAATACGAAGGCGACTGGAAGGCGACTGCGCGCTTTCCGACGAGCCATAGATGAACCGTGTACGTTACCCATAAGTCCTCCAAAGCGTGGCACAAAACGCGACTGTGCGGTGCTGTTTTGGCAGTAAAAATAACTTCTGTCGAAAACTTCTGCTGCAATGTTTCTTCGTGTGAAAACTTTCAGAGGCAAAGTTGTAGCTACAACAGTCCATAGATGGATTGTGGACGACTTCCCCATCTACATGAAATTTGCGCTCAAAGTGACCCACCCCTCCGGGAAACGACGATTTCGACAGATTTCGCTTAATAGTGCCTCAGCCGTGAGAGCTAGCGAAATTATCACTAATATAAGTCGATAATGCACTTTCCGCCAAGCCATAAATTAACCCTGTGCGTTCAACCTAAGTCCCCCAAAGGGTGGCTCAAAACGAGAGTTTTTACATTTTGCGTTGCCTTTCATATTTTCGTTGCAAATATTATTGTAGACACTTCAAAATTTTGTATTCCGATTGATTATAGCAAGTCCCAGCATATGGACGACAAACTGTGCCTGAAATGGACGTGGTCACGTCACGTGATCCACTTTAAATTTCCAGGCCCTAAACATACCTCAAGAATAACGAAGCTAGAATCGTCAAATTTCTTACTCACACAGGCCATATCTAATTCAACCAAAAGGAAGACATATCACTCCTAAATGGGCGCGGTTATGGTCACGTGGTTGTTTTAAACTTTTGCCGTTTGCCGTGATGCAGCGCATCGCGCGGGTTCGTCAGCGACGGCTGAGCTACCTGTTATTATTATTATTATTATTATTACACAAGACATACGTACAATGTTACAATTTTTGGTATTTTCTCGCAGAAACATAACAAGTAAATCAGGTGATATTATATCTTTTAGTTTATGGCGGCCTGGGCCTAATTTGCAATGTTTAGATTGGCCACAAAAATTCAATACTGCTAGACAACGTGCTTTAGCGACACTCGCTAGGTGGAGCAAACATATGCTGCTGACGACATTCGAAATGGAAATATGGCCTACCTTGTACATGTATGTAAACAAGACGAGAGAATGTTTCCATCACAATCGCGCTCAGTGCAGTCATCCGATAACGACGTCGACGTGACTTGGCTGTCGGCGTCGTCAGCATCTGCAGCTGCCAGCGGTTCATCCTCATCGCCCTCGCTGATGGAGCCGAGCTTCGGCGCGCTGTTCGAGTGTCCAATCGGCGGTCGGAAGTTCTGTCCGAGCTTGAGAAACTTGGTCCTGACCGAGCCGCCGCCCGGGCTCGTCATGTCGTTCGGCAGGGATACGGCGCGATGGAGTGTCCGCGAGGTCTGGTTTCGTAGTTTTTCGCGCCTGAATTCGTCGAGCGCGACGGCGAGTCGGTCGTGCAGCTGAGAGGCGATCGTCTGCGCCACGTGCTCGGACTTGCACAGCACCGCGTGACACCTCACTTCCGCCTGTCAACACATTCACAACAACCCAGCACTCACAAGAGTGCAAACACCCACGCCGGGGAAAACCAAGCGTCCGGCGGCAAGCGTACACAGGCAAGTGACTTTGGGAAAACCCGCTGTCGCCAGCATGCGGGTCACTGCAGCGGGGAAAACCCACCGTAGCTTACGCACGCTGCCTGCGGCAATGTTGCAGCCTGTCTAAAGACCGACACAGACTTGTTGTGACTCGTGACCTTGAACTTTTGACTCCAAAATAAATGTTTTAGAACTCATCGTGGAACATTTGTATGTGTATATGCAAGTATGAATGTATGCATTGTATAATATTGTATTTTGTCGCGACTTTAAGAGGTCATTTGGCCCTTTGTTGCTGAATAAAATGAAGATCTGATGTACAGCCATACGGAGTCGCCAAAGCATATTCCTGGACGATACTGCTGAAACACCACAGCGTATCACCAGCATCTGTCGCACGTCGACATTGCTGCATAGGCCGCGACATTAACACAACAATAACAGGATCCATATCACTCACACTCGTCATCGACCAGCTGCTAGCCGTTATTGTTTACATTTTTGTCAGAAGAGCACAGCAAAACACACTGAAGCCACAGGGACCGAAACAGACCGGATAATACACACAACAAACTTATTTGAACTCGCTGCGGGCAGAAGAAAAATGAACTAATGACCACAGCGCATGCAGGCCTATTGTAAATTCACACTGTTCGATGATGTTTGCCGCACCTCGGTATATAACATGAAAGAAGAAGTCAAAAGGAGTTCATTCAACATATGATGACATGTGCAGACATTTACGGTTAGCAACAACAGAAGGAAGAAGACGCAAGTGTGAAGTAACCTTTAACTTCTTGCCCTCGTGCTTGTAGACCCAGACGAACAGCTTGGGATACTGCTCAGGACAGACGTTGTACGTGATCCGGTGTGCACGGTACTCAGTCAGACCTTGCTCCTTCGTGATCACCTTCAAGCCGGAGTTGCACACCGTCATCTCCATGTCAAGGCCTGCCTGCGTCCCTATACACAGACAGCTGGCGTTAATTCACACGGAACATCAAGGTGAGCCTTTCTTTCTGCTTCCTGTCGCCGAACCACAGTGAGTGGACTCTAACAATAGATGTTAACAAGGCCAGCAGTGTGTAGGCCAAGGCCAAGGTCATACATGCGCAAGGCAAAGGCCACGTTATGAAAACCAAGGCCAAGGCCGGCAGTGCAACCAAATGTTTGTATGAAAGTCAATCGAACAAAGTACTTTACTTTTCTGCTTATTCCTTTTTAGGTCGACTCTTCTACAGAGTCGATCTAATAAAGCCAGTCTCAAATGTTCGTCCGTCCGTGCGTCCGTCCACAAAAAGGTTTCTTCGATTTCAATGAAATTTGGCATGCAGGTAAACGTCGATGAGTGATGCACGACGGCATGCAGTATGACCTGATCCAAAATCAAGGTCACGGTCACGAGCCCTTCAAAGTTGGAAATCCGGCCATTTTCAAAAGCTATCTCCTCCGCCATTTATAATGGGAGCTGGCAACTGACCACAGATTCTTAAACTAGGGCACAATCTAAATTTGATCGGGCCAGATTATTTATATTTGTCCTAGTTTTTGTGTCACGTTACTTCGAAGTTGGCAGAAACGTCAGTTGTGAAGAGTCGACCGTTAGTCACGTACGGGACTAACGGAAATTAGTGAAATTAAATGAATTTGCACGGCACAGATAATATACAAGTTCACAGTCACATCTACACGCATACATGCACACACATGATGGCCTTCTAATTTACGTCAAGGCCAATGAGAAAAAGGCCGAGGCCTCAAGGTATAAGGCCAAGGCAAGGCCAAAAATCGGCCTTAAGGCCAATGCCAATGACTAATATCCGTGACTCCAACCACGGGAAATCTACATCGCTTAACCTCGTGTTGTCTTGATTCACCGAATGACAATACACTGACGTCGCTCGCTTTATCCCTATGCCAGTACCCATACATACTATTTACACTATAGTGTAAAAATAGATACATCCGTATCTACGTCTGTTACACCGTTACGCCTATGTAGCGTTGTCACTGACGCCTTCGCACGCGTTCGCACGCCGTCGACGGTTGTCGACGGCGTTCGAACGCGTGCGAAGGCGTCAGTGACAACGCTACGTTATGGTTTCGCCGATGTTTGTCTGTCTATCTGTCAATCAATCAATATGTCAACTAGCAGAAAAACATTTACTGAGATTAAGCAGAAAAAAAGAAATTGCTATAATGTCTACGACAACAATAAAATACTAGTAGAATTAGAAGATGGTACTTCGACCCCCAGCATCGACGAGGATGCCTTTGCCACAATATACTTAGGCCAGCCATGACCTTGACCTTTGACTTTTGACCACTAGAATCTGATCAGGTCATTAGTAAGGACTAGTGAATATTCTCTGTACGTTTTATCAAGATTGTTCAAGCCGTGCGTGAGATATTCTGGTAACAATTATATCTGACCGGACGGACGTGAACGTATACACGAACGAACGGACGGACGGGGCAATGGGACAGCTTAGAAACATAATGTCTTTGCCGACAATGTCGGGTGACGAAGGTATAACAAAACAGCAAACAGTTCACAACGAAAGTAACATACAAAAATAAACAAGTAAGGTGTGCAATTAACAGAATGACATTTTCGTGAAACTTTTGGAAGGGTTGTAAACACGGCGAGTTTACTCTCAAATTCTTTACTTGTCTGCTGTCTTATACAACAGACGTTAACACCGACCAACAGAGGTCGGCGCCGTATGATATTTATTCGTTTACGTCAGAAAATATTTTAGGTAATTAACGGGTACCTGGCGTGCAGCGTGACACATTCGTAACGTTCAGTAACGTCGAATAATTATGTTATCAGTTGGCCACGTGCCTTTACATGCAGCTTTACCGCGGACAACGACGCATGCTTGGTTGCGTGGCACAGCGGTAGAACGACGGTCTTTGGCCGGCGAACTTTACCTGTCCTGCTCGAGACCTGTAGCTGACGGGTGACTACTTAAGCCCCGTCGATACTAGCAACAATGTCGAAGCAACATTGTCGAACGCTACAAGTTGAACGATTCTTGCTACAGTGTCGAATGTTGCTTCGACAAAGTCGAACGTTGCTTCGACATTGTTGCTGGTGTGGACGGGTGAGTAAACCGTCCGCTATAGGTCAACCAACCAGGCCAACTCAGCCTTTCATACCTTCCGGGTCGATAGATGAGTAGTAAGCTGTAATTGGATGTCTCCCACTTCAGTTGGGGGTGGCGCCATCTGGTGAACGCTTACGAAGGAAAGGCAGGCATGGTGTATCTACAGGCAAAACTGTGTGATCCATGCCTGAGCGCTTTGAGATATGCATAGCATATAAATGGCGCTATATAAATACTCTCTTTCCTTTCCTTTCCTTTCATTATGACCAACTTCTCTCTGTGTTCTCCATCAGTCCGCGCACCGTGATCAGCTTGTCTGTATATAGTTATTTCCCAAAACTTTAGACGTAACGTGACCCTGAACACATCTGCTTCAAGGGTAATCTATCAGACGCCGGTATCAATCAGCATACAAATTTGAAGTGCCTAGCTTCACCCGTTCCAAAGATATGATTGCACCCTGAAATTTCAAATGGGTCACGTGAGCCTGACCACGCATCCTTCATGAGTGATTTGTCATCCGTAGGCTAAGACTTGCTATGATCAACCGCAACCTACCTAGTGAATTTGAAATCTCTATTTTCACTGGTTACGAAGTTAAGAGAGGTAACGCAAAATGTAGAAATGGGATGGTTTAGTGCAGTGAGAGGTCACAGGAGAAAGCACCATTTGATAGAGCGCGTCCGAGTTCATGTTAGTCCTTCATAGTAAATATGTTCTTATCTTGCACCGTTTCTGAGGTAAGTGAAATGTTAGTCGAAAATTGCCCACTTTAACGTACTCCACTTGTACTTGGCCACCCCGTTGGGGTTACCCATTGAAATTTCGTCAACATCTATGGTATAAGAAAACTAGAGTCCTGGGCAATCATAATGACGTTGTTTGCGTGATCAGGCGTTTAGCCGTTTCGACAGAACACCGACTTTTGACAGGGCAACAACATATGCCACGCTAGTATAGCGTCGCGCCGTAAAAATCGGTTCATTTTGCATAAGGTAATTAAAAATAAAAAGGTTTGCTTTTTGATACATAGTGCATATGAACAACAACAACAACAACAATGTGCAGATTTGAAAACTGTAGAATAAACAGAAAAACCCTCACTGGAGGTCACACCGACACTTTACAACTTGTGACAGACAGACGGACGAACGGTCAGACACACGATCACAGCATATACCGCGCTAGCCTGGTGTCGCGCGGAAAAATATGGACAAGTGGCATCTACCCGCGACGCTTTGGTAGCCTACCAAAGCGTCGCGGAATGGTAGCGCGGTATATGCTGGTGCCCTGTGTATATCTATAAGTCGGTATTCGACCATGGCAAAACGTGTGATATACATAAACAATACCGCACAATAGCCCAGGCACTCTAGTTCTCTGACGCCAAAGATCTCTACGAAATTCCGATTGGATCACCCGCAATGGGGGCGCCAAATGCAGGTGGGGTAGGTAAAAATTAGAATTGAGATATTGTGCCCTAGTTTAAGAATCCGTAGTCAGTTGCCAGCTCCCATTATAAATGGCGAAGGAGATGGCTTTTGAAAATGGAAGGATTTCCAACTTGAAAGGGCTTGTGACCTTTACCTTGACCTTGGATCAGGTCATACTGCATGCCGTCGTGCATCACTCATTGACCTATACCTACCTATACGCCAAATTTCATTGAAATCGAAGACACGTTTCGGACGAACGGACAGACGGACGGATTCACTGACGGACATTCGAGACCGGCATTATTAGGTCGACGGTATAGAACAGTCGACCTAAAAATTACGTTTTACGACCGTTCGAGAAGTCTCTGGCTTAGATTCTTTATCGCCGAAATTTGTGTCAGTCCACCATGGTGGTCTGCATCGTGGGACTGTGCCCTGTTGGAGGAATCATGGACCACTAAGGTCATTGGAGGAATACGCGGTGTCATAAACGTTGGTCGTCGACGAAGTTTGTTTATAACACGTACGGCTCACTTCAGCGTTACACGTACATTTTCCATCGCATGCTCGCTGTGCAATAACTGAACCTAGAGCAACGACGAGTGCACAAAACTATGCAGGTGGCCGAATAAAAAAATGACAGTTGCTGAAAGTGCTCCTCAGGCTGACACGCGATCTATTTGCGTTATTTGTACACGACATAAAACAGTTTATAACATGTCAACTGACACAGAGCGTCGCGCGGGTCTCTCGGCTATAGCTGAGCTCGCTGTTGAGATATGCGAGTGGACAGACAAACAGACTGACATACAGAAACATGCTGATCACGATACTGTTGTGATAGTATTCACTGTATGTCATAAACGCTGCGCAGAGCCAGAAAGAACAGAATACATTTGAATAACTAGATGGAAAGTACTCTGAGAGAGTATAAATCGATTTATACTCTCCACTCGAAAGTCTGTCACCAACACTTGGCAACACTGGCCACACCTACTAAATTCTTATAACTCCAGTTCAAGTTCAAATTCAGTTAAGGTATGATTCAGTGTCACCGGTATGATCGTTTGAAGAAGTGTAAAATGTAAATAATCGCCGGTTTACAGAGTTTTTTGACCGTTACTTCCACATCCATCTACCGATCGCAACGAAACACGAACTTGGTCTTCCTTTTCCGCCTAGGAACCTTACCATAAAATTTGGTAAAAATCCGTCCACAGTCTTTTTAGTTATCGTGGTCACAGACAGACACACAGACACACAGACAAACCAACGCCGGTGAAAACATATTCCCTCGCTTTCACGGGGATAATATTTCGCTCACGAACAAAGCCCGCCAAGCAGTGTACTCACCTCCGGTTGACATGGAATTGTAGTTGTTCCACAATATCAGGATAGGTCGATCAACACATCCGTCGCCCTTGACGATTGCTGTTAATACGTTACCTAGGTACCTCACCTGCCAATTAACCAATTACACAGCACACCTGCGTGACGTCATCTAGGTGTGTCCAGTATGGAACACACAATACTCAAATACCTGCTCATCTACCAATACACTATAGAAAACGTAAGCAGCGATCCGAACAGCGGCATCATGGCCAGCTAAAACACACCACAAAATTGGCGAATGCTTCCATGCTAAATTTCAGCTTCATCGTATATATTGTCGCCAATGTAACGTGACCATAATTTGGTCACCGCAATCCGGGACGAATGCCGAAGGCGCGAATCGTAGGGTGTAAGCGACACAGGCGCGAGCCGTCGGGGGTCCGACTTGGAGATATGGGGCAGCGTCGTGAGATCTCCCGGGGTCCGGGGCGGAGCCTCTGCCGCCAGCGATTTTTTGGTATATACAGATAAAATCTTACGCCACTGTCGCTCGAAAACCGCTGGAAAACCGTCGAAAACGGCGGTTTTTAAAACCAAATTTACAAGTTTGGGGGCTCCTGTACCCACCTCCATTTTCGATGTGGGCCTAATCTGGCATGCGAGTGCGAGCCTATGGTGTACTCTCCCATGCCAAATTTCATCGTGATCGGCGTATACTATTGTATATAACCACACATAACTACGCAAATATGACCGATTTTGGATTATTGGGATCCTGTACGCACACCCTTTGGCCCATCGGGGCCAAAGCTGGCTTGCAGGAGTATTCCCACGCTGTATGTTTATATGTTAAATTTTATCGCATTTTCAATTTCAACATTCTGTAACGGCGCCAGCTAGTCGCGTAAAGACAAAGTTGAATGCCGTGTACAATACAAACCTTACCCTATCCAACGGTACCAAAATCGTTTCTATATTCCAACGCGTTCATACGATACGATACGATACGATATATTTACGTGCGCTAAAAGCTGGCGAAATGGCCAGCTTAGTCTAGCGCACGGCAACGACACAAACTAGATGGAAAGTACTCTAAGAAAGTACAACTCCCCGCGAAAGCGAATTTTGGGGGTTTTGTCGCCAACACTTGGCAACACTTGACACACCTACTATTAGATTGATGTACACAATTCACAATCGCCGGTTTACGGAGTTTTTTGACCGTTATTTCCACATCCCTCTACCGATCGTAACGAAACACGAACTTGGTCTTCCCTTTCCGCCTAGGAAATTTCCCATAAAATTTGGCACAAATCCGTCCACAATCTTTTTAGTTATCGTGGTCACAGACAGACACACAGACAGACAGACAA
>Ga0209780_1001479_pt1 | contig 15542 bp, 13 predicted proteins | sample WorMetexBAHAMAS2_FD_187384 | JGI IMG/M metagenome (GOLD analysis project Ga0209780, IMG submission 187384) | Marine gutless worms symbiont microbial communities from Max Planck institute for Marine Microbiology, Germany - Inanidrilus exumae... | ecosystem: Host-associated > Annelida > Digestive... | reverse complement strand
AATGCGCAGTACTTGGCTAGCTATCGTCTAATTGGTTAAACGAAGTAGGTTCTCTTTTTTTAGTATTTTGAAGTACGTACGTGCCATATCGTCGTAAAAAGTTGACGTTTGCTATCTCATCTCCTGCTGAGTTCTTGTTCAAATAATGGGCGTGAATCATAGCATTGGAATGGGTAAAGTTAGGCACTTTAATTTTGGTGTGCCGGTTGATAGTGAGGAGTACTAATGCACCAGATGACCTTTGGAGCCTTGAAGGTGATGTGTTTAGGGTCACGTGACCTCTTTAAATTTTGTGGAAATAACTGATAATATCTCGGAAATGGTGTGAGATAGAGACAAACTAAGTTGCAATGAACGACTAATAGGAAATTGAGTTGATTCCAGAGACAAAGTGAAGCAAAACGGAAGGAGCGATACGTTCAGTGATTCTGAGCCAGTGGAGAGAGCGTAGGATGGGAGGGATATGACAGGACTTAGGAGCTTTGACGACAGTACGAGCAAGAGAGTTCTGGATCTGCTGGAGACGGGATAGTTGAGACTTAAGGAGTTAACAGTTGAGAATTACAGTAATCGAGTTTGGAGTGAAGGATAGAGGTAGCAATGGTACAGGCAGTTGACGAATCAAGGTAAGGCCGGATACAGCGAAGTTGACGAATGTGATAATAACCGGCTTTGGAGAGAGCTGTAATTTTGTGAGAAGGTCAGATGTTCGTCGAAGATGAAGCCGAGATGTAGATACGAGCAGAGTGGAAGGTGTTAAGTGCGGAGTTGTGTATTCTGGCAACTTGGTTTTTGAGTCGATGAGGCGAGATTTAGCAACGCGCTCAATTATTGCGCCTACGATTCACTCTTCCGTGACACATGGCACCAACTAAAGAAATCCATTTCTTTGATTATTTTAGACACGACGGAAAGATTAGAGATTGGGCAATAGCTAGAGGGCTTATCGTTATCTAATGTAGCCTCTTAAGCAGTGGCAAAATGACAGATTCTTTGAAAAGAGAAGCGAGAGAAACGTTGACGATGTTAGTGATTGTAGGGATAACTTGGATAAGAAGAGATGCGCATGCCTTAAGAAGCCAAGTGGGGATAGGATCAGAATCAGATTGCTTGTTAGGACAGTAAGACAGAATCTTGAGGATTTTAGGTTCACAAGCAGGTATGAAAGATGAAATTTCGGGAGGTGGCCAGGGGTTGCTAGAAAGAGAGGCGAAGGTTAGATATTTCGCCTGTGAAGAAAGAAGCAAAGCTGTCGGCGAAAGTGATATACCTGGAGTAGAGGAAGGCAAGAGTGAAGAGGATTTATGGTGTAAGAGTTTGTACCGCGCTAGCATAGCTCGCGAGGTAAAAATCTTAGCTATGGCAGTGGTAAGAGAGATCCACTGTGACGCATAGACGTCTACGCCATTGGTCGCTAGGACACGTCGCTAACACGAGCAGAAACCACTAGGCTATACGGCATCGCTCATCCTCGGAATAAGTCGAGAGTGGAAATGCTACCAGCGACAACCCGTTCGTGGTTTGCATTGGCTTTGTCTCTGTTTTCTCGTACGATTTGTAAGATAGGCCTAAATTGTCGCGTCTATTTACAAGAACAATCTAGTTCATTCGACTGGCGCATCCTCGCATCTCAAACTCAAACAACATTACATACAAAGTGGTTGTCCTCCGCACCGTTTGATAGAGCGCATTCAAGTTCCCATTAGTCTTCGATAGTATACATATGTTTCTATCTGGCACCGATTCAATACTATACAATATTCGTTTAATAAAATAAATGACAAGTACGCATTATTTGAAAGTGTATGAGGTATAGTGAGATATTGTTCGAAAATCGCCGATTTAACCCACGCACCTTTTGGCGCACCCTTCGGCGGTGATCCCGTTGGAATTTCGCCGTGCGGAGCCCCCCATAGCGTCGCGCGGTAAAAATTACTCCTAGCTCATTCCTAGGCTCATTCTATTTTTCCTTGTTTACTTCCGGCTTCCGGGTCAAACTGTGTTGTTGTTGTTTTTATTTCGGCTGTTATGTTACTGCGTAATTTTTATTTAGAAAGTCGCAATGTCGGAGCATTACGTTATGATATGACTCTGTCGGCTGTCTAGCATGTATCATTTCACAAACAGTAGTATTGAGTGCGATGATGCTTTAACGCACCATCTCTAGTCTCTACTCTGACGAAATCGACTGCTGCTGCTGCAAACATTTGATGACTGCTTGTGGGTATATAGTTAGCCTGTAGGTGTAACATTTAACATTACGGGGTAGACGGGACAGTCAGTATTTGCAGATTAATAAGTAAGTAAGTAATTCTTTATTAAACACGGCCAAACGCAGTTTTACAAGGATAATACTAATCCTCGGATCGACAGGGCGGGGCATAACGTATCCGATTTCTCGAGTCGGGGCGGCAGGTATTGCGAAACAACGGATTGTATCGGATCGTCTGGGCAACTGGGCCAAGTCTCGGATTAACAGGCGCCCTTTTGTGACCTATAATGCACTCGGGCCACGTGTTGGATCACCACTAGTACACTCAGGCCAGGTTTCGGATTATTTGGGCGTCCAGTGCTGCATCCAACAGCTGACCAACGGGCGTCCTTTTGTGACCTATAATGCACTCGGGGGACCTACACTAATGAAAAGAGGTAGGCCTGCAGTGAGACAATAATTAAACATTGTGTAATATACAAGAGACCACAATCCAAGATGGAAAAATATTACGTAACGGTATGATGTTGATGACAGTTTTCACCATCGGTGACAGTGACTGGAGTGAAAGATGTAGGAAGTAATTTCTTATTGCTGTAAAGAATGAAATGTGGGTGGCTTCAAACTTGCGTTCATGAATAAGAAATGCAGTGGGGAATGTCTCTGAAAATGCGTTCATTTGAGCCATTAGCACCGAGACGTAGAAGTCACCAAGGTTGAAGGTGGTGTCATACTAAAGCATGACAATGGAGGCTGTTGGTATGTTTGATGTGAAAAATGCAGATCCACAAGTCACTACTAGGTCTGGGTATACTATGTGCATATGGTGCATATAAAGCCAGTGATTATATATGCCAACTCATGCAGACCACAGAAAGAGTCACAACATTGGGGCAGTCATGTGACCATCTCGACCAATCAAAGTCTACCCCATGGATCCGATCTGAGTATTAGTATTGTCCGTTTTACAAAGGTTGTAAACAAATAAAAGGAAGAATGTTGTTAAAACCAGTATTATAGTTAGAAATAGACATACAGTTGTTTATGCAAAGGTTAAAAACTAATCCATGCGATTTATAGTGTACTAATAGCTGTCTTTATAGAGCATTCTAATGAGAAAATTCAATTATGTCAGGCTAGTGTGTTGGTAGCTAGAATGTGTGCCTGCGGCTTCTCAAATTGCATCGGCGTTGTGACACTGTTGTGGCTGGAGGTATCACTCACTGCAGTGCATGATTTGCATAATTAATAAGTTTTCTAAAAAGCTGTTTATTTGCCTCAGCACACGTCTTAAAACATCACGTGTCTGTCAGCAGTTTCCAAGCTTCCAGTTCCAAAATCTGCAGAGCAAGGAGTTGAGCCCCGGAATGCAGAGACCAAACCAGGCACGGGCAGCATATAGAAACTTCCCTTGAATCATGGCTCGGTAGATATCGTTCAGGGATTGCTGCGGTAACCCATGTGCCCTGAGTACATGCAGCATGTAAAGAAGCCGGGCGCATGATGTAATCGAGTAGGTAACATGATCACTTGCGGACAGACGGTCATTGATTATGACTCCAAGAACAGTTATTTGCTGAACACGCTTTATGTCCAGACATAATGGCAGTAACTGCTGTGATTTCCTTGCCGTTGCTTTTGAGGACTGGAATGTGATTATTTTGCACTTACTAGTATTTAAGCATAAATCATTTTCCTCAGCCCATCTAACCTAAACCACATGTGCCTAACTTCTACATAAATGATCTCAAAGCCGCTAATGCCAGTGACATTATTATGCACAGTTTGAGTTCAACTTTCAGATTTCTGTTGACTGAAATCACCAGATTCACCAAAACCACCAAAGTTTTTATTATGCAGATATTAGTGGCGTAAGTAAGTAAAGGCTTGTGCTGTATATCGCCTACTGTCTAACATAGTCAAAATTTGTTTCCGGTTTTAGTATGGCAGAAATTTATGTGCTTAAATGTTTTAACAATGTTACAGTTACACAGTGTGCTGGAAATGAGTTTCGGTTGTTAATCACTGTTACTAAATACACATCTTTTGACATCCAATCTGAATATTTGGTCATGTCCTCCAAGACCGTCTTCATTACTATTAAAAAAATATCTGTTAATGTTATAATTACCATCTGATATTTAGTATGTTTTAATTAAATCATATCTGACTAGCTTTTTTTCTAACTGAGTCATATAGAGTCAATCTTAAATATTTCAATGTGTCGTCATACTTTAAATATTCAATATCAATTTACTGGACCATATCTCCCACAAACCCCTCAAAAGAAGCATGTATATGCTTTCAAGCCAACTCCTAAAAAGTACAAAAACTTGCATATTATCGAAACTGCTGCATTGATTCCAGCCAAATTTTGCACAAGGAAAAAGTCTGCCAAATACTCTTCGCATGTGGTCCAAAAGCTTGTACAAGAAATCCAAGATGGTGGTCAGCAGTCCTATTGAAAAATCAATAAACTGCCACATCTACGAAATGGTTTGACCAATCGCTTCACAATTTGGCATGATGACACAGATTGACTGCCTGAATGCTCTCGGCCATTAATATTTCACATGTTAAGTCCAAGGTGGCGGACGGCCACCATTTTGAACATTATGAAAAATTGTCACGACAGCAACATTTGACTGATTGCCATGAAATTTGGTATGTTGACGCATATTGCCCATCTGAACTGTACTGGCTGTTGTAATTTTGAATTTTTGGAAATCCAAGATGGCAGAAATATAATATGGTTGTCGTTCATACTTAATAGTTTTAGATATAGAAGGAGGAATTGATGTGGTGGTGATTAAGCTCTGTCAGATTTGAGTCGTTTTCAGAGCTATGACACTGTTGGTTGGGTAACATGATGGTTAGCTGGCCTGCCAATAACCCTGCTCCTGTTATCCGAGCAATTATTGAACATTGGAATATATATTTGTTTTGTTTTTTTCGCTATTTAGGCTCTATATGAAATGTATGTATGTACTTTTTGTGACTAATCCAACTGTTGCTGCCAAATCAAATAAACCATTATTAAATTATCTTATGTGGGGAGCTGACACAGCTTGGAGAAACTCCAGAAATGAAGGCCATTTAAATAATAACAGTATGTCTGGTTAACATTTGTCCACACAATACAGTTTAGTTAATTATTGTTGCATAAGATCTTAATGTGGTGTCGTCTAAATGCAGGGTGATGAATGCGATGGATGCTGAAATGGCAGAGACAGTGTACGCAACATCGGATGACACTCACGTAATGTCCGAGCGAGTACAGTTGCTTGCCGCGTCAATTCGGAAGGAGTTTGAGAGAATGATTGGCATATATGGCGAGACTGCTGTGAAGCAGCTGACACCGCTGGTCGTCGGAGTCCTCGAGAACCTGGAACAGTCGTTTCAGGAGCGCCAAGAAAAAGACGTGGACCTTGACTTGTTGCGTGAAGACAACGAGCAACTGATGACGCAGTACGAACGAGAAAAGCATCTGCGCAAAGCTGCTGAACTGGTAATGAGGCATTGTCTCAGCTTTACTGATACGATACTGTACGATACGGTAGACTAACATGCGCTCAAAATCTGACGAGATGGCCCAGAAACGAAAAAATAAGGAAAAAATAAAACCAAAAAAAGAATAGCTGAGAAGAAACGGTGCGGGCAAAAGTCTGTGGAGGCAGTCCGGGAGGTAGAAGTGAAACTAAGGAGGGTAGGATTTGATACATTTGTTAGAAGCTACAATAACATTGCAGTACAGTGAAAATAGACATTTATTCATGCATACATTGCCTTAATTCACTAAGCTACAAGAATGTGAGATATCAGACTGTAAATTAGGTCCTACATTTGCAGTTCTGTGTGAAGTATTGCTATGTTTGTGCATTTAGAATGAGACTGTTTATGCAACAGGTTATATAGTTTATTTCAATAATTTCCTGCATGTTTACTGTATAGTCTGAAGTTTATTTATCTGCTTAAATTTTACATTTGTTAAGGTAATAGTTGACAGTCCATGAAATGCTATTGATTATCATCTGCATTCTCTTACGGCTTTGTGACAGAAATATTTTGAAATTGACGATGCCTTTGAAGAAAGCAAAAGAGAGCATTTGGAGAAAACTGACAGCCTGGAGTCAATTATTCGACTGTTTGAAGTGAAAATGAAGAACGCTCAAGATCACAGTGAGTTTATTATTCCAATCCTTGATGACATTAAGTTGTCAAAAAGATCGATGACAGTAATGCATATATAACGTTTATTCACACCAGCGCTTGGCTCATCTACAATTGGATGTTCCATTGTTCTTATGTTGGCTGTATTGTGGCTTTATAAATTTCTGTGAGTGTAAAATAACTGTGTATTTTTTGGCATGAGACTGCTGTGATACAGTGTGCTTGGGTCATGTTTTAAATCACGAACGCAGACAGAAAAACGTCCATCGTGTTATGATGTCTCTTGTTTCAGTTTCAAGACTGGAAGACAAAGAATCAGAGTTGAGAAAGGAATACTCAAAACTCCATGAAAGATACACCGATGTAAGAGATTACAGTTTCCTGCTTCGTCTAGTAACTGTTCAAAATGCACTTTGAACCTGCAGATCACATGAAAGAGTCAGTACAGGTCCAGTTTCTGCATTTGGTTTTACAAAGGTCTGATGAAGAATTTGACAAAGCTGAGGTGCCACAAGATGTCCAGGGCCTTCCTAAGAAAAATTTTCTGAAAATTTTGTTATATCATGGTGTCATCTGATGCTATTTGAATGTTATGAATTTATGTTAGCAATTTTTGTAGTAAACCGATGTCAAGCCAACAAATGGCAGATTTCAGAACCCCATCCACCTGGATGGGGTTCTGAAATCTGCCGTTTGTTTTCTTAGGAACAAATTGCAGTTATCAACCAGTTATTATGTACAGTACATTTGACACCTTGACAATGATGGTCTGGCGAATGAAAAGGCATGCAGTCTAAAATTTGTTACTGGTCTGCCTACACATTGAAGGGGGGGCCAGACTAGTAACGTCGCTGACGTCTGTCGTTGTCGTCGTCTGTCGTCATCGTCTGTCATGTGTAACACTCGCATATGCAACATAACTCACCAGGGGGCAGCACGTGGCAGGCCAGTTGTGTTACGTCCTGTTAGAGTGACACATTGTTTCACAAGTCACAAAGGATCGCTTTTGGGAAATCTGCAGAGAATGAGACTGGTGACAGTTATTAGTAGTAGTAGTATTGTTAAGTAGTGTTGATAATTGTATTCCAGACATAACATTTCTGACTTATGTAAAATGTGCAATTTGTTCTGAGTTCTACACTGAGTGTTTATTGTGGTTGCTGAAGATATTCAAGGCACACATGGACTACGTTGAACGAACAAAAGTATTGATGTCAACCGACAAACTAGCAGACGGCACACTCAATGCAACGCCTAAAAGGTGCTGTTAGAATTTATTTTATTTACTATTAAATTTTTATTTATTGGAAGTAATGTGTGTTTTATACATGGGAAATTGTCTTACTTGGCCTGTGTGTTATTTATACCTTTGTGTACATCATGATCAATGACAGTTACCATCTACTATAATTCAGTGCAAACAAGCTGGAACTGGATGAATGGATATCCTCGCTTCCTTCACTTGTATAAATAGCTGTTCAGCACTTAAGCAAAGTGGTGTCATTGCAGTTTGAAATTTAACAGAATCTCAGAAGAACGAACGCTTCATTTTATAATGATGTTAGCTGGTTATAAAATGTCCATAGTCCATAGTCCATAGTCGTTGTTATTGCTTATCACAGTCGGTTGGCTGTAAGAAAGTCAAATTCACGATCACCACAACTAGAGCGATTATGGCTGTATGCCTCGAGTCTTTATTTCCGGCCTGTTCAAGATTTGCCACAATTTATCCCACTTGTTACTGCGATTTTCTCACCGCCATAGGTGTAGGCCATAATGTCTGTCTGTACTGTCGGTAAGTGTGACGTGCTTGATGTGCGTCGAAGCAGAACATGGTCATCTGGTCGGCCAGTGTCAATGATCGCTGGTTTATCAGAGTCGGCCGTCCGTCATCAAGTTAGTGATTCTCCGTCCCTGGTCTATACGCCTCCAACTGGTCGGCAGACTGTTGTGAACCTGCATGAGGAATTGGACACCGTAGCTGGTGGTGACTTTCAAGCTGCCCCTGTCACCGAGGTTACATCTACAGGCACAAATACGACTTGTGACATTGTTGTGACGGAAGACCAGGCTACGGAAACAGGTCAAGAGCAGTCGGCTGCTTACTTACGCTTATTAGTTTTGTGTTTATGCCTTCACCACCCGACACTGTCAGCCCCGTGTGGGCCCGGGGCAGTCCCCCTTAACCCTTCACTTCTCCCACCTTCTACTATGTCTTTTTGTTTTTAGTATCTGTTACTATTTCTTTTTTACATTAAACTCCAACTAACTAACCCGACTCTGTCGCCAAAGGCTATGTGTTTTCAGGCTGTCGGTCCACCACGTCTGTCCGTTCGTTTGTTTGTTCATCCGGACATGATATCTCATGAATGGCTTGGGCAATCTGGTTGAAACTTACAGTGAATATTCACTATCACCCACTGATGACCTGATTAGATTCTAGAGGTCAAAGGTCAAGGTCACAACAGGCCTTCAAGGTGGCGAAGTCTATGCTAGTCGAAGTCCAGCTTCTAGTTCATTTAGCATACAGTCTGACGCAGGATCGTTGTCCGCTGTTTGGCAAAGTGTCATTTATTTCACAGAGTAGTGTAGTGATGGTTTTATTGCAAATTTACTTCTGAGTTTGCACGTAAAAGAAATTTGAAAATTAATTGACATTTATGAAAGTTGCGGATGAGAGCATTGCAACATTTTTCACTGTTGCCAGTTGCCTTTTTTGTACCACCCTGAACACGCGCATGCACAGGTTTACCAGCCATTTTGCGGGATGTCATTTTAACACTTGATCTGCTTCCTTTTGTGCTTTGATACTGTTCGTCAGGTGACTGTAGACACATCATGTGTTTTCTCCTCTGCCTAACCTGAAATAACTCTAGAAAACAATGCCAGTGTGAGTGTCACGCAAATATTTGCTTCAATGTGTGAAGTTACAAAATGTATCAGATTGTGTGCGTTTTGTTTGATGGTGGAAATAACATTACACATCTACATGACAGCACAGAAAGTTGGGTCATATGCCGCCATTAGACAACAAAGTGCCAAATTTCACAAGGTAGTGTAGCAACATGTTCTGGGGCGATGAGACCTTTGTTACATATTCACTGTCGAGAGGATTTTGAAACGTTCAATATTTGATGACGGGGTTGGAGGGAGCAGGTCTGGTACAGTGGGTGGGAGGTCCCCCGGATGGACCGTTTGGGTTTTACCTAAGAGAAACATTCCAAAGCTACACGAACACAGAAAAGATATTATACAACAAGTTCCCGGGGTACGTCTGTCTTCGGGGATGGCCGTATATCCACACATGCCGATCCTACGCATTGTCAGTACGCTGGACGAATCAGCCAGTGCATGGGCCACGCGCGCTGGTGCGTTAATAACTTAAATGATCCTCCCCTATCCTTTCCCATTTCGGGTCATCACTGAACAAGAAGGCAACGACGTCAGGAGGTTACTGTATTGTTAGTCATCCTTAACCTGGTGGAACTAAAATCTTCACCCAAGACCTTGTCCCCGATATAGCCTATTTTTGTGCTGAAAGGGGACGTTAAATCTTTCAACCAACCAACATTTGATGAACCCCCTCCCCTTTAAAAGACATCATCTGAGCTGTGATGATTGTCTGGAGGTTAAGAGGGAAAATAATCAGAACTGTTCTGTGCTGTGTACAATGATACACACAGACATGTTAACAGTTCTTAAATCTGCATGTTGATTTAGGTTTAGATTCAGTTTTTGTGTGTTCATTTGGGTTTTTGCTTTTATGTGTTTCTAGTGTCAGCTTAGATCAGTGCCTCCGACTCGAGTATGCTTGAATTTGTGCACTATGCAAATTTTGTAATAATAATAATAATAAGCCGGTGTTGCTTGCAGTGGTTTAGTTTCCAAGTCAAGAGATTGGCTGGGAAGAATTTCTCTGAAATGATCTGTTCTGTGTCTAGTGAGACATAAAAACCTCAATTCAGTCAGCCAGTCAATCAGCATTTGAAGATGTTGTAAGAGTGACTCATTGTGACTGTTGTCCAGCTTTTTTGTGGCACTCTGTACTTTGAGTGTTTCTGTGCTTTTTATTTAGTTTGTTGCCTGTTTTAATGCCTGCAGCCGATGATCTGATAAACTCAAGAATAATGCCAGCTGAAAATCCAATATACTACCAACAGAGGTAAATTAAAGGATTTTTCTTCTGTGAATGCCGAGAACATCTGCTAGTTCATCGTAAATGCCAGTTGTGGCTTTTGTTGACAGCTTGTGACACTCATGTTCACTAAAACAGCCTTAGACTTTTGTTTCATACCAGAAAACGTGGCTCAATGCAGTTATAAAGAGACACTAAGGTTCAGTCAAAAGTTTAAGACCAAATTTATGGATGACACCCAAGCGAAGACCAAAGTTGAAACAAAAGTTTGATTTTACACCAAACTTTGTCATGTCATTGTAGTCTGTGTCCCAGTTGATGTGAGGCCAAAATTCATATTTGACGTTTCAAGTTCACGTTTTTTAAACTTTTACATCTCAGCAACTGGGCTGTGTATTTTGTTGAAACTTTTACAGTTTATGTTAAATAAATTGTAATTAGTGTGGTTAAAACGATATGTGCTTCTAAAAATATGCGTTTTTAAAATAAAAATTTAGTAAAAAAATTATTACATCTATGACTTAGTTTGCTTTCATCCAGCACATTCTGTTTGACCTCTGTGTTTTCTGTGTTGTTGCGGTGTATCATTATTGTCTCTTTAATGTCTTGATAATATCAGTTGGATGTGCATCTAGTCTGTTATCAAGTTTCACTCTTGGAATTTTCTAAAGTTATCTTTAACAGACTTTTTTGGGGGACAAGTATAAGCAGGAGAAACTTCAGAAAAGGTCATGTAGGCAAAAAAAACAACGGTAGTACTAAAGGTCGGATTCTTCTATAGCGCTTTTTTCGCGGCCGCGACCAGCCGCGCTGTACAATCGCAGGAAGTGGCCGTTGATTGGCAAGAGCCAATGGTGCAGGAGTGCAATGCTGCAGCTACAACACACACCACCGCCCCAATCAACCACACCAGGCCTTCACCCCGTAAGCATTCACCAGATGTCGCCGCCCGTGCGAGGAAGCAAACATCCGATTACAGCTTACTACTAAATTTATCGACCTTGAAATGATGAAAGGCTGAGTCGACCTTGGTGGCTGATTACAAACCGAAATAAAGCGCCGCCTCCGTACTAGTGACTGTTATTAGTGTGGCTTGCCATGCAGAGTGTGCAGTCTGTGCTTGCAGTGATCTGGTAGAATTGTCCGTCTATGACGAGTTGTCCTCACAAGACACCGAGGCGTTGAGTCAGATAGACGACGGTGCAGATATTGTCGGTATGAATCAGCTATTTCCTTGACAGTCTTCTAGCTTAAATGTTCGTTTATGTTAATGTCCACAGCTTGTTGCATATGAAAAAACTAGGTCTTTATTAAACTCCGGATCATCAGATGATCCTGATGCGTGGATGGTGTTGAAATTTCTTCGGTGATTTGACACTTACTGTTGGTTGCATGACAGGAAGCATGTCACGCCCATAAAAGCCCGTGCCACTTACACACCCTCTGGACACTGAAGCTACTCCGCTCCGTTTCGGGGGGTGGGGCACTTCGTAGCACCTGATGACTGTCACCAAACGACGTAACAACTGACGAAAAAGTCACGTTACGGAGAAAATCGACGTCAAAGCACAACCTTTAGCGACCTCTAGCGACGAGAACAGAAGTCAGAGTGACCCCAAGTCACGTGACATGGTAGACTTCAGAGTGACGTGACTGCATGACGTCGCATACAAATTGAGGACGACCTTGAAGGTTTTTGAGAATCACCCCCCACTACATCGTCTGAAATGGTCGAAATCGCTTATATATAATGCACATGCACCGGGCAAAAGTAAGAACGATGGAGTCGAATGATGAACTTCTTGAGAAAGGTTCTCTACCTGAACAGGTGAAGGAAGGAACTGATCAGTAAATGGCTGACCCACATTTATTTGGAAAATAACCGTTGAAACAAAGGTGATGGTGATGGGGATGGGATGCAGAGAAAAGTGTACGTTGCTGATGGTGTGAATTACCAACGAATGCTGTGATACACTACAGTGATATTTGTCATTTCAACTGCAGCTAGTGTCTTTTTGTAGCTCTGTGACGCCGTCCCATATATGTATGTGCCACTTTTATGTGGCTGAAATTGTTACTGTTTGTTGACTTTTTAAAATTTCAATGTACTTTTTGGTTGTTAATATTTACAGTTTTTTAGCTTTAAATTGAAATTTATTCTTTGAGCTGCCTGTAGTGATTATTTGACTTTATGTACCTACTTCTCTGTTTCACCTCAGCCTCTGAACCCAATACTCCAGACATCCACTGGAATGCCTCTGCTTGTGGATTACTTGTGCTGACCATCTTTCTGTTTCAGTTTTTTAGGTTGACTTCTGAGTCGACTTAAAAAGTGGGTCTCCGTCCGCCCGTGTGTACTTTTGTCCGTCCAATAAAGGCTTCTTCACTTTTGGTGAAAATTGGCATGTAGGTAGAGGTCGATGAGTGATGCATGACGGTACGCAGTATGACCCGATCCAAGGTCAAGGTCAAAGTCGCGAGCCCTTGAATGTTGAAAATCCTTCAATCTTCAAACGCTATCTCCTCCGCCATCTACAATGGGAGCTAGCATCTGACCACTGATTCTTAAACTATGGCACAATATCTAAATTTTATCAGGCCGGATTTTTTATATTTGTCCTAGTTTTGGTGTCACGTGACTTTGAACTTGGCAGAAACGTAAACTGCAAAGAGTCGACCGTCAGTCCCGTACGGGGCTAATTTATTTAATTTTTCCACACTAGACTAAACTAACTATCCGACAGATTTTGAGCTTTCATTGAAGGTCAGTGAATCGTGTCATGTGGTATTCAGTCAGTTACAGTTTAGTGGTTAACTTGATGTTGATTCATCATAGACGTTGATGATTCTTGTGACCTGGAATCACTGGGTACGACATCTGCATAGGTATCTCACTGCACGTGGTAGAGGGCTGCTTGGTTCATAGATGTAATAACGTTCAAAATAAAAAGATAAAACGTCTATAAACGCGTTTTTAATAAAAAATAACCAAAAATACGTTTATGAATTTTGAGAAAACTTTGTCACTTATTGCTACATAGGCCCAGCCTATGATGTGTTCAGTTTGTTTGCACACTATGCAAATTAGTCATGGTTTATCAGACTGTGAAGTGCAGTCTAATAAATGTCTTTATGCCAACATGTCGACATTTGATTTTGAATTTTGCACTTCAAGTATCACATGATGAGAATTTATTTATGCATTATTGCAATTGTGTCCAAAACCTGTTGCTCTCTTGATATTGACATACTGTACTTAATTGTTCTCCCCACGAAAGCGAGGGAATATGTTTTTACCGGCGTTGGTTTGTGTGTGTGTGTGTTTGTCTGTCTGTCTGTGACCACGATAACTAAAAAGATTGTGGATGGATTTGTACCAAATTTTACGGGAAGGTTTCTATGGTGAAAGGGAAGACCAAGTGCATGTTTCGTTACGATCGGTAGAGGGCTGTGGAAGTAACGGTCAAAGAACTCCGTAAACCGGCGATTGTTTACATTTTATGCATCACAAGCATGGTGATGATTAATCGTACCCACAATCGGCGAACGTGATGTACCTAAATGCCGAAATGGCCCCATGTAAGCAGCATCATTGAGCAAACTTTTGCGGGGAGTTGTACTCTCTCAGACTACTTTCCATCTAGTTTATTACTGGTTTAATGATTTATAATAGTAAAAATATTGGGCAAATAAACTCTTTACATTTTACTTGTGTATGTTTTTCTGTGCATGTGTTCTGTCTTTGTGTGTGTATGTTTTTTATGGTTCTTTGTTGACTGATTAATAATCGAAGAATGAAAATGATTATAAACGCGTTTTTAAAATAAAAATTTAGTAAAAATTATTACATCTATGACTTAGTTTGCTTTCATCCAGCACATTTTGTTTGACCTCTGTGGTTTCCGATGTAAGTTCAGTTTTTGTTAAGTACCCTGTAAACCAGAAGATGATTGTATTTGTTTGAAAGTTTGTGTTGTTGTAATCTGAGGAATGTTGTCATATCTTTTAACTTGTTTGTGGAAGGTGTTTGACTCTTCAGACGTTTAGTAGAAAGTCTGTCGGATGTTTTAGTGCCATGTCTGATACACAGCAGTCATTTAAGGATGTCGTGAACGTCTGTCAGATGTTTTAGTGCCGTGTCTGATACACAGCTGTGAGTTAAAGATGTCGTGATGTATTCACGCGACGGTTGTAAGAGAAGCGGTTGTGAAGTGGTCTCGTGCAGTTTTACAGTGAAGAAATAAAACTGTTATTGCAGAGTAATGGACCACAAGTCCGCTGTTTCATTCTCTATGTTTCAGTGATAACTGTCTATGCTGTGGGTCCTTAGTGAAACTAATGTCCTTCCAATTTCTTAAATAAGTAAGATAAGATAATTATTGCAGTTTAAACAAACTGCTACAGATATACCGTAGTTTAAAGTCAGTTTTTCTGAATCTCAGCCGTCGTTAATAAGTCCACTACTGCTCTTTACTATGTTCAACTTCAGAAACTAGGTATCGTCACAAAAATTGCACTGCTCTTTTGCTTCACTGCACATTTAGCTTTTTTGCAGCACTTTTTATTTAAGTGCCCGGTACTGCGTATATTTGTTTTTGGTGTCATTTTTGACTTTTTCGTTTTATGCTTTCAGTTAATTGTAGCACGGCACTGGCACATAATAGAATATTGATTTTTGAAGTATACAGTTTTTAAGTAAGTAGAACTAATGGGCAGCAGTACAGTGACTGTTGACATACCAATGCTATGTGGTGTTTTTTTGTATGTTTCCCTCAGCACTTTTGGTCTGCCAACAGGAAGGGAATTGGGCCCGTAAAAATGGCTCCAACTGTACCTAACGTTCTGTTAGTGGGGATGTGATTCAGTCTGCAGAACAGAAGTACATTTCAACAACTGAGCATGAATGATTGATTTTGGTGTGCATGGTAATGTACATTTTGGGTGTTGTTTCGTTGGGTTTATCTGCAATGATAATCTGTTTATGTTATGGATTTTAACTGTAATAAACCTTCGTTGCTTTGTCTT
>Ga0209780_1001478_pt1 | contig 15543 bp, 5 predicted proteins | sample WorMetexBAHAMAS2_FD_187384 | JGI IMG/M metagenome (GOLD analysis project Ga0209780, IMG submission 187384) | Marine gutless worms symbiont microbial communities from Max Planck institute for Marine Microbiology, Germany - Inanidrilus exumae... | ecosystem: Host-associated > Annelida > Digestive... | reverse complement strand
GGACCCCCAAAAGTGCCATTTCCTATACTTATTGGAACGACCCTTACAACAGTCCTGCACTACCGTGCAGGCTGTGAACCAGGAACTTCAGGAAGTGATACATAGCCTATCAAATAGAGACAATTCCGATTACCTCGAGTCACCATTCCATGCTGCAGGCCTTTCAAATGCGAATTTTTTCGGACAGCTCTGCAGTATTTGACAATATTTCAATAATGACATAGTGCGGCACACTGTCCCTCTGTGATAGCTGAGCTTCTTGTTCTTGTTCACGGTGAAAATGTTAATTTTTGTATAAAATTTTATTGAAAACCAGGCGTGCATCATTTCATGAAGCTCTGCTGATCTAGTAGTTGTAAATTATGATATAACTAAACTAACATGTCATCATAATGTACCAAATAATGTCCACATAACGTTATCTGATACAAGCTTCAACTTTGCTTTTGAAGTCAAACAAAACCTGCAGCAGAATTACAAAACAGTGATGCATAAAGTTTGCGTGAAACAAACAAACAAACAAGATATTAACAAGACCACTGACACAAGGCCTCTGAAGACAGACAAATCCAAAAATACATTTATATTCACGAAAATAGTGTCCGATTGGCATCACTGGTGGCAGTGTTTAGTGGATGCTTCTTTAACTCATGCAACGCCCATCGTTTGTTCTCAATGTCAGATCGAAGCCGAGTGAACTCCTGAACAACTGCATCAAAACCACTCCCGACCGACTCATATGTCTGAAGTGCTGTGGTCGACCGGCTCAGCTCTCTTTCTGTGTCCGCAATTGACTTGTCCAGTTCAGACCTTTCACAAACACACCGACCAACCAACATGCTAGAAAAGCCTCCACCCAAGGTTGCACCAACCACTTTATTAGCCTGCCTGGTATCATATGCCACAGGGCTTATGTTTTGCTGATATAACTTTCTTTTTCTTTTTCATTTTTAATGATCCCTTGGAAACCATTACCTCAAAACACGCATAACTAATTTTCACCAAATGTTCAGAATTAGAGTTGCACCGATAAGGCACTGGCCGATTATCGGCCTATTACCGATTGATACAAAAATTGATTTTGTTGTCTTAATAGACTCCGATTGTTATCAGAGGACTCTTACTTACTTGAAGGACTGTGGACCAATCTTTAGTTTTTACCCACGAGACGCTATGCTAGTGCGGTACTTGACGTCATCGTGTGTCTGTCTGTCCATCTGACACAAGTTGGTGTACTACTAAGATGGCTAAACCTAGGATCATGCAAACAACGCCATGTGATAGCCCAGGGAATCTAGTTTTCTGATGCCCCGTTCCCTCTGAAATTTTCACTCAAAGTGACTCAACCCCCTTCAAACACAACGATTTCGACCATCATGATACACCATGTAATAAAAACTTCTACTTATCAATCATGTAAACGACAATCGGCCGATACCAACGTACTAATCGGCCAATACCGATTATCAGAAAAACGGCCGATACCAATTATCGGCCGATTATCGACGCATCGCTATTCAAAATATTAACATATATGGGTGGGTATGATCAATCTGACTTTCTTTTTGCAATCACTTAAGGAACCTGTGTTGACCGATTTTAGACACAAATAGGCTAACCCACGTTCATTTTGTGTGCTGGCATTTCACAATGGATGGCAGGACTGCAACATGGATGCATGCATTAATAATGTTGATGACCTCTCTATGTTTGATAAAAAATTAGGGTGCACTTTGGTCTCATAACATGCGTTTTGCTGGCACGTTTGAGCAGCATAAGCTACATGCTGGGCTTATTTTGGTTTAATCTTATTCGCCAGATGGCGTCTATAGTCGATGCAGATGTCAGGCAATCCGTTAGCACTGCCGGGGCTGTGTGTTGGCGGGCTCACCCTTGGCTTTGCCATACATTTAGGTCTAATTTCATCTGTCGCAGACTGCCAGCAGTAGAATGCATTCTAACAATAACCTTAGCCCTGAATTTTGACCTACGACCTTCATCTTTAAACTTGTGTCACAATGAACCAGCATGCCACATATCTAGGTCAAAGGTCATTTCGTTTGAAAGTTATCATCCGGACACACAAACAAACAAACACACACACACACACAGCAGACTGATGGCACTACATGGCCACTAGTGGTCCGTAAAATTGATTGATTGAGTTAAAGTTTACATGCCACCCGACAAAAATAGGTCAAACACACATCCGTCAAAAATATAGTACAACATAAAATTAACATAAAAAATAAAACCAGGTTTCGTCGCCTCCTATGACCTCCGCCCTGGAAACGAAACGGGTCTATTCTGTAAGAAGTAGATAAGTCAGGAAGTAAATAAAGAAGGAAGAAAGTAATGAAGGAAGTTAAGTAAACAAACAAATAATTTATATACAGAGCCAAAATCAACAAATGAATCAGGGCGCATTACTGCCCTGGAGCCCATATGATGCGAGGTCAGTAAGAAGTAGGCACATGAATGTACAACATGTACAAACAGCTCATCTAACACTGTACTACATCCTCCCGACACGATATTAGGTACAATTTTCCAGTCAATAGCTTAGTTAGTACCAATAAAAGATAAACAGTACAGGAACTGCTGGCATGTATACATTAAGCTTACATTCTTATTTCAGTTAATATTAAAAACTGAGACTAGACATTTTGTACATTTTAACTCAGAAGGAGATGCTTTACTTAGTTAAATTACAGAAAATACAAATAAACTTCAAGAGTCAATGGCTTCATAACGAACCTGATTATTTTCAGTGCATCAACTGTCTCCGCATAGTAAGTGTCGTACATCAGTTGCAATTCTAACACTCTAGTTAAACATCAAACACCATTCACTCAAAAAAACTGTACAATTTAGTTGAAAATAAAAAATTTCTAAACAAGTATGCACCTTACAAAAGAACATAATACTTTTACAATATAGTGCATACCTACACATATTACAGACATTGTAGACGTACAGTTTTCTGTTCCAAAAGAGAACTTTGGGAGCAAGTTTTTACAGGTTAGACTGTCATCCAACCAACACTGTCAAAGCACTGAAGGGAATAGCAATCAAGGGAAAAACAATAAGGACACTACCGACAAAAACCATTTTAAATAAAAAGTAGCCATATGTAAAGGCCAAAAATAAATTTTGGTCTATATTTCAGTGTTGGCAATGAAACTGGTATGATATAATTTCAATGTGGATTTAGTGAGAACCGTAAACAACAACTCTACTGCAGTGCTAACTGACCAAAACTATGCTTCTATGGTCATAACTACAGAGCCAGTAGTGATGCTAATTGAATGAAGACAGCCAGCCAATGTAACTTGTGGCTGCAACTGATCTGTGATCATATTAAACTTCTCATTACAACGAAGCAAGTGAGTGGTTTAACACCTCACTCGGTATACAATGAGTCGGTCACCACAGAGACAAAGGCCTGCATTCTGTGTGCACATAAATTTGTCCTACATTTGCGTTTTGTAGAATGGTTCATATTAATCCAATTTTCATTTCTCACGATGGTAAAGCAAAACACAAAGAGTTAAGCAACTAGTTGCTTGAAATACCACCTGGTTAAAATGATGGCCATACCTGTACTTTTTTTTACAGTATCTGACTTGTGAGATTTAATTCATTTTCAAGAAAGCTGACTGATGAGTGACTCTGTATGTGTAATAAAATTTCTGTGCTGCCGTCCACAATACGACATAGTGACTGAGCAAAGAAAAACTTCATAAGAAGATTGTACAACAATACATCATAATAATTAGGGCTGATACTGATGAAAAAATTATTTCGATAGTTAACTTTGCAAAAATTAGCAACTAATTAATAGTCGACTTTGACTAAATACTAAGCAACAACATCAGCCAAGAACATGCTAGTGTTTTTCATCCAGTCTCGTATATTCAGAAAATTTGCTATAAATCAAATCTGTAACTCTGATTTACGTTCAACATTCCAAAATGTTTACCATTTCTAAACATGAACAAGTTATCTCATCCACTTTATATTGCATTCTTAATAATACCGTGTTAATCAAAATTTAACAACTAATTTCAGATTGATAATTTTTAACGATTAATCAATTTGTCGAGCCCAAATACTGATAATGTACACACACTTCGTACACATCACTTTAAGTTGCCTACGATGATGAACAAAATGCTGCTCACTTGATCTTAAGACAGAGTGCATCACACCGTGCTGCAAGCCACTCGCTGTTTATTGCATCATTCTCCGGCTGAGACTTGAGGCGATGATTGGTGATCAGATCACTTAACAGCTTGAATGATTCCAACAACAACTGAACACAGCAACAACAATAAAGAACTAACTAGTGTCTTGTGCCAAGATAACGTACAATGTATACGTCGACTATGCAAGTTGCAAGACTCTCACACGTGGACTAGGCAAATGGAACAGCATTCAGCCTGTTCTATTCTGACGAAGAGAAATATTTTCCTTGTGAGGGCTTTGTAACTGCATCCAATCAAACATCTGGCAAGTATGAAATGCTGATACTGGTCAAACAAAACATTTGAGTACATTATGACCAGTCTTCGAACCAGTTGTTGAACCGGTTGTATCACACAGCTCTACTTACTTGTGTCATCGTGCTATGTGCAGTTGTTAACATAGCTCATCATGCTACTGGTCTAGTCATTTCATTCTCATAGTATTACTTTATTACGTACATACATGAATGACTGTGATACCTGAACCTTTAACAAGATGAGAACATGAACACAACATAATGACTAAAATGAAACAAAACGATTGCTACTTTTAGTCGACTAGACAAAAACTGTGACTAAAATAAAACAGCTGACTAAAAGCATTGCTTGTGTTCATAGCAAATCAGCATCTCAGTACTTTTAGTATTAAGTTATCATCACAAGGCACAATTTTATATGTGACAACATTGTAATTATCGGAATATTTAATGTAAGTAACAAAATGCTGATATCAAATAACATACTCAAAGTTCATGGGCCGATAAAAGTTCAAGAAATAAATGTCTTGCTTCAGACAGAAGACACATTAATCACAAACCCAACAGCTGGAATTACCTCACAATAGCGCATCTGAAGTTTTCGGCATTCTGCAGTCTCTTTCTTCACCAGTTGTTTCATACTCACCAGTTCCTGATGTTCATTGGCTATTATAGTCGGTAACTGCGAAGCTTTGGCTAATTCAAACCTTCCATCACCTACAGTGCAAAAAGCATCCAGATATAGGATATGTTGACTGCTACTGACATGCAGCAGTGTATTATTCAACAGATTTCAACATAAAATCATAATTCCAACTATGCAAAACTGTAAGCATATTGTATGGGAAAGGTACTTCTAGTAGTTCTGAAAAGTCTCAGAAAGAAAATGGTGAATGATATCAGGAAATGCATAAAGTCTGTCTCCTCTTTCTCTGTTTTGGAGTTAAATCCTGACAGACAGATATTCTGAGTTTTCCTTTCTGCTTCCTTGGGTATTTTTTGCACACATTAACACATCAATTTTCTGTCGCTCTGTAGTTCTTATAGCTGTATATAGTAGTTACTACATTCAACTTATATGTGTCTCTTCCAGCTTTTCCTTAACTTGCCTTATTTTTTGTAATCCAATACAAAAGTGGAAAGCACTGACAAAAACGCCCACGACAATGCTGTCCTGACAGAAGTGCCTGTGACAACATCACCCACAAACATTTTGCACCCGATATGTGTACCCTGTGCAGGCATCCACACTAGTATAAAGCCTAAATTGTTAAAACATTCATTGGCAGTAGTAGTATATCACAAAAGTGGTGCTACGGTATGCTTTAATAAGATTAAACATAGTCCGTAATAGTCAATAATACTTTGCTGCTGTCATCACGGGAATGCAGGAAGTAAAACTTTGATCTAATAAAGTCCTCCAGTTCTTAACTGGCAACTGGGGGTACCATCTAACCTAGGTTGACGAGTACAATAATCGTAAAATTGCAGTGTATGTCTATATAATGGTATTTTATTTAACACATGTAATTAAAAATAATAAATAAATACTCTTACATGTTGACTACTGAATAAGACACAATCAATAAAACCAAAGGAAAGCAATGAAAGTGACGGTGCAAATAACAAAACAACGAATACAGAATATAAAATGGTTGAGGTTTCATCTGCTGAGAGCAATTAAACTAGGTCATTCATTGTTTGGCTGAATAAGCCCAAAATTCAGTAAAATGAAACCACATGAAGCAGAAATGTTAATTTTAATTAGAAACATTACGTGAGCCTATAAATACCCCCAGTAACATTTTTTAAATGAAAAACTAGATGCATGGCAAAGCCCAGCGTGAGCTCGCCTGGCATTTTGTTCTTCTAGACTGTAAGCTCGTGCAACTACATAACACATGCCAAAGTTTGCCTGCTGTCTGTAATATAACGTCCATGCGCTAAGGCTGGCAGTGTCTCCCAATGCAAAAATTTAGGGGGTGGGCAAGAACTCGCCAACTGTTCTCAGCCGTTTCTGGACCAAAGTTCATGAAATGTGGGGGCATGTAGGGGTGTCCCTGTATATTGACAAGTTTCTTTCCAATTGTTGATATCATGTTCTGTTGCAGAGATAAGTTCGGTCAAAGTTCAAAGTCGGTCCCAAAAAAGCGTTTTTGCATTCCAGCCCGTGGGGGTAAATGCCAGGGGAGTTAAGACCCAATTTTTCAATAGCAGTCATAAGTGAATATGTGTCCTAGTTTTCTTGAGATCCATTCAGTGACATCAGTGATTAGGCGTTGAAAAAAGAAGAAATAAAAAATCACAGCGGTAAAATATAAGCCCTTCGGTATCGCGATGCCGTGTGGGCTAAAGAACCATCATCACTGGGAATTAAATCCAGTATATGGAAACACATGCAGGAACAATGCTTGAAAACGATCAGCTAAAAATAACATTAATAATGTTATTATTATTATTGTTGTTGTTACTGTTTTATTATTATTGCCAGTTAATTTTAATTTTTTAAAGACAAAAATATGGCACGATTGGGATGCAAACCCTTTACATTGAGGTTGGTATATAATAGGATAACCGCTATGCTATAATGCCAACTAACCAACGGGCGTACAGCAATCTACTTAATCTAAACGTTGTTCTAACAAGATTATAACTACGAACTAATAATAAATAACTAAGACTACAACGATAAATACAACTGTAACAATGATAAGAAGAAATTTAGAATTAATATCACCCGAATATATAGTTATGTTTGGACAAACAAGTCATCTGATTATCAAAGGGTATGATCCATCCAGTGGGGCTAGCGCTGGTCCTGCTAAATGGTCAACTAGTCTATTGGCTAAACTGTGGATACAAGCGACCCTGCTGCATTTACGCCAGCTCTCATATGTATAAAACATACAAATTAATATTTCTGCATATTAGACAAAAAGATGGAGAGGTGAGGACTAAATATGCGGAAACAAAAACAACATAAACTAGAAAACATAGGCCATCGTATCGACAAGCAGACTCACGCCGGCAGCAGCAGCACACGGCCATAGCAGCATGCGTCACTAGCAACCGTGCATCCGTGATGGTTTTAGTAACCGTGCGACCTTGACCTTTTGACCTCTGGGTCAATGCATGCCAAGCAACTACTATAGAGTATATGTGTACCAAGTTTGGTATTGATAGCTCAAGCCATTTTTCCTTTTAGAGTGCAGATGAACGAACAAACAGACAGACGCAACAGAACGCCCTACCCACGCCGGCGGCTATACAGCCGGCGTGGGTAATGGCAGTTTACAAACACAATGTGAAGATTTCGCCATTTGAGAACAAACCTGAAGAACTGTTCTGTGACGAGCCGTGATAGGTGACCAGAGTTTCACACCGTTGCCGCAGTCTTGACTCGAGATCAGGAATAACTCGCTGCTGCAGTGACTGCTTCTTCTGAAATACAAAGAACAAAGACAGCCTTCACTTGATACAATAAACAGCTACAAATTAACAAATAGAAGATAAAAATATGTAGTAACTAGAAAACATAGGCAGTCATATCGACATGCAGACCCATGCTGACTGCAGCAGCATACGGCCGTAGCAGCACGCATCACTAGCAACAAGGGAAGGGATTGAAAAGCTAGAAAATAGATGAAGCAAGTAAGAAAAGGAAAAAGGGAAAAGTAAAAGATACTAAAAGATAGAGTACAAGGTACGAAAGTGTGGTAAGTGAAGAGATAAGGAAGATTGCCCCGGGCCCAACACTGGGCCAGTACTTCAAGTTCCCTTCTGTGCTTTAGCACTTTGACTGGGTGAATGCGACACAACAAAAAGGCTGTGCCACTTATTGCCGAAGATTCTCTTCCATATCTATACTACAAAATCACTCTATCACTGGTGGTGGGTGTTGTCACATTGCAGCCATGCCATTGGTCGATCACAGTGAACAGTGGCCGCAGTTGTCACAGCAGCCACATAATGGCGGAGCGCGGCCGCTGCAAATGACTGACAAGCTCTGTCAGCAAACTTGGAACTAGCGGGCGGCAAGTGCAATGGACTGAGTTCCACAGGCACAGGAATTGAGCGCTGCAGGCACGAGGAGTAACCGAGTGCCGTAGGCAGGATGCTGCAATGCTAGTAATTGAAATAAGAAAACTGAGGAGGAACTCGCTGAACTGAGTAGTTCTACTCAGTTTTCTTCCTAACTCAGACCGAGGGATGTACTGGATATCCGGCTCCGGTTCCGGTTGGCTGGATATCCGGCCATTTTTTGATATCCAGTTCCGCTTCCCGCAAAATATTGACTGGCGCCGGATAATGCAACCGGATAATTTACTTATTTAACGGAGCCAAGAAGCACTATTTTTCGCAAAAGTAAACAAAAACAAACAAACGTAAACAAAATGCCATTCGTAAATTTATTAATGTAAAGATTATAAAAGAAGAACTGAAATGTCTATTAAGAAAAGCAGTAGGATTTGGGAACATTTTACCATTGATCTGGCAAATTGCATGGTGGCAGTGTGTAATGTGTGCGACATATAGTTGTCACGCAGCTATCCGGTTCCGATTCCGGCCAGACAGTAAAATTTACAATCTGGTATATCCCTACTCTAATCACCTGTAAAATGGCCGTTAAAATGGAGGAGGAAAATGGATGGACAGATGGAAAAAATGGATAAGTGCATAACACAATGAGCCTCCTACAGGAAAACCACTAAATAAAGATAACAATATTGATAGATAACAATACTGATATTATATCAAAGCCACATAACACACCACAATACTTACCAGCTTCTTTGGATTTAACTGTTCCAGCTTTTCTGCAGTAAGACCAAACAACTTAACATCACTGCCAGGTTCCGAATTGCAGTCAATGTAGTCGACAATTTCAGCTTGAGTCAACTGATCACCGACGGCTGCATAAAACTGTTACAAACAAGCAGTTAATAAGCACAGAAGCTAAACAACTTATAACAGCAACCATCAGTATGTAATAGCACATCTACATGTCCAGACCAAAGATGACAGTACAGCATCTACACATATTTCTTCAATGAGTTGAGCCAAACACTTGTTATCACTGTGATCATATCAATGAATCTGTCATGTTAACCACTGTCAAACTTACTGTAAACATTGTCAGTGTTAGAGATATTAAAACCTAAACGTAGCCTCCCTTTGCAAGAATACTGAGCCAGACTCGAGGCAATTCTGCCATTAAGTTTCACACAAAAGATGGTTAACAGTGCAAAAAATGCCTATGGATAGAAACTGAACTGTTTTCGTATGACTTGAATCAATAACAGGGTTGGTCGGAAGATTAACGTCCCCTTTCAGCACTAAATAGGCTATATCACGGATAAGGTCTTGGGTGGCGATTTAGTTCTGCCAGGTTAAGGATGGCCAATGATACAGTAACCTCCCAACCTTGTTGATCAGCAACGACCCGAAATGGGAAGGGATAGGGGAGGCTCATTTAAGTTATTACACTAGTGCCTACAATACAATGGAAACTGACCAACCATCACAAGACCTATTTATCAGTTCAATGTGATATCTTGTATAATTGCTGTTGTTCAAATCCCACAACATATCAGTGCCTAATGACTCTTGATGTATAATATATTTTCTGTGTTAGTCTGGCTTTGGAATGCTTCTCTTAGGTAAAACCCAAAAGAAGCATCCAAGGACCTCCCACCCATGGTACCAGACCTGCCCCCTCCACTCCCAAATCAACAACAAAGTAAACATTATAGCAACAATGTATTTTATCACACATCACGTTACTAAGCAATAATACAGAACATCTTCCTTCTAGTAGTTTGGTTTTGTAACAAGCTGTGACACTGTATTATCAGTTGATGCATTGCACACATGCTGTGCAATCAGCAACAGCAAATTTAGTGTCAGAACTAATGAAATAAACAAATAAGCACACTATGAATCACACCAGATCTCCCGTACTAATAGCTAGATGCGGCCTGTTGCTACAGAGTAGTTTGGCCTGTCTGTTGGTCACATTCGTGAGCCCTGCAAAATCAACGGAACCGATCGAGATGCGGTTTGGGGTGGACTCAAGTGGGCCCAAGGAACCATGTATTAGATCGGGTCAAGATCGCTATGAGAAAGGGCAATTTTGGGGGTTTGTCTGCCCCACTGAAAAGCATTGGAAGCCATGTTTGTGCAGCAGTGCATGCTGCAAAATGCATACTTCAGTCATTAATAATGGTACAATATGTGATGCAGCCTTCCATCAAAATGACCACTTGTCATTTTTAGTTTCTATTTTTTGTCAATTTTCTGTTATAGTTTCCTGCAGTAGATGAAGCTGGCTACCTGACAGCTTTCTGACATATTCTGCATTTTGTATCATGTCATATCAGATTACACAGACTACTCAGAAACAGACAGTACCGGTAGCTGCAAACCTCAGAGTTAGTAGACAATGCACTCTGTGAAGACTGTAACTGATGATCTAGTATCAACTCATGAAGCTCAGTATAAAGTGTATGCTGCATCAGCCACCGCTGCTTCTGTTTGTTTAGCACTTCTTTTGCCTAGAAACAGGCTATCATTCAGTCTTTAAAAATGCTCAGGAAAAGCACATCATAACATTCTATACACCAAACTAGAAGATGGACTTCAATGCCCCAGCATCGATGTGGATGCCTTCGCCACATCGACAGCCTGCCGTGACCTTGAACTTTGACCTCCACATCAGTAGGACCTAGCAAACGTTTGATGTCAGTTTTATTAAAATCATTCAGGGGATAGTCCGAAAACAATGCCTTCGCCAACATTTCAGTTTCAAACTGAATGCCACAAGCTAGTCAAATTGCAATTTAAATCGAATTGCAATTCAGATTTGCCCATCACTGGTGAGCTGCCTATCTATGTGCATTACGTAAGTTCAGTTTGAACTTCGGTTTTAGAACCAGTTTAAAAACAGATCTGCAACGTCACCTTATTTTTGCAGACTAATTAGGTTTAGATGAAGTTTTGGTTTAAAACAGAGTTTTAACTAAAGTTTAAGTAAAAAGTAAAGTAAACTAATGTCACGAGTTGCACTGATGAGGCAACAGCAATCGTTGTAGCAACATAAGTAAGTTTATACCTGCCGAACATCCTCCTCACTAGACACAAATGCTCCACTTGGCAGAATATGCTTTGTTAAAGCTTTAAGAAGTTTGCTGAACTCTGGATTATGTTCAATATCATCAGGTGTCAATGCTACTGGAAGCAATTCACTCACTACACACAATTAAAAGCTAATCATTAAGTAAGTAAGTAATTAAGTCATAAAATTTATAAACGACGCCAAAATCACAAAATGTCACGACGGCACATGGTGGTGTGCAGTTACTGTCCAAACAGATAATAGTCTTCAGCTGCTGCGCGAACGTGTTCAGTAAGAGACCGCCGTCGCGCAGAGCAGACGGCAGCCTGTTCCACACTGAGGGACCGTGGAAGCTGAAGCTGTGAGGGCCGGTAGACCTCAGCACTCTCGGCAGCTCCACACCTCCACTTGATGCAGACTGTAAACGAGGACGACCTGGGACACTCTCCAGTACGTGGTATACATACTTCCTGCAGATAGGCAGGTGCGACGTCATGGATACATTTCCACACAAGGACCGTGGTCTTGAAAATGATCCTCCGCCGCACCAACAGCAAGTGGAGGCAGCACAGGACTGGTGTAATATGGTCCCAGCGTCGAGATTAACCGAGCCACAGCATTCTGGACGGACTGAAGCAGTTTCACCTTGGTATCAGCCATTCCTGCCAGCAGAGCGTTACGATAGTCCAACCATCAATGTATAAATGCATTGTACCAATGATCTCAAAGCGTCTTCTGTCAGAGATCGTTGGACGACACATAGCTGATGCAACTGGTACAAGCAAGATTGGGAATGGCAGTGACCTGCGGACCCATGGATAACTGATTGTCCAGAATGACGACAAGGTCAGTGACCATTGAATCGAACTTGACAACTGACGTGGTCAGTTGGAGTTGTGTCATGGTGAGCTTGCCAAGCTGCCATCGAGTGCAAAACCAGATCAGCTGGGTCTTATCGGCATTCAACTTTAATCTGTTCATAGTCATTTACCGGTCGAGACGTGTGACACATTCGTCTACTCGAAGTGAAGCATCCTTGGCGATGGTAGCTGGAACACTGATGTAAACCTGCATATCATCCGCACCTGTTGAGTTCTGCCTGTCCAAAATGACTGCAGCCTGTCAATCACTCTCTGCCTCCAAGCCCAAAGGTGGACTAAAGCATGTGTGGTAAAATATCATGATCAACACAATCGAATGCTGCACTTAAGTCCAACAGAGCCAACAGGGTAACTTTCTTACCGTCGACTGCAAGTAGTACATCTGACAGCACCTTCCGCATGGCTGTTTCTGTAAAGTGATGCTGCCTGTATGCTGACTGGAGATTTGGCACAAGGTAATCTGCTGTCAGATAATCCATTAGCTGCCTGGCCACGACTCTCTCAACCAACAAAGCTGAGGTTTGACACCGGCTTGTAATTCTTCAGATTCTGGAGGTCCAGTGACAGTTTCTTCAGTAGCAGTGTCACGACTGCTTTCTTCTGAGACTCCGGCAGACTTCCTTCACACAGTGACGCTTTGACCATCGTGGTAAGGTGGCAACAGCACGTCAATGCAGTCGCGAAGTATAAATGTTAGTAACGGATCGAGTGAGCACGTCTTCAGTGGAGCGGCTAAAACGATTCGTCGGATCTTGTCTTGAGTTACCTCCTGCCACATCGTCATTGCTGACAGCGACGGTTGACTGTGGTCAACTTCTGCTGAACCTGCACCTGAACTCTCAGCTGTAGTAGCATGAACGGTTTCCACCTTCGTCACAAATAACGCTGAAAATCATCAGCACTGTGTGACACAGTTGCACTTGCAGGTGGAAGACCAGACACCTTGCCCCGACAGAGGAATGAGAGGACACTGTTGACATGTCGCCATAGGCGATGTGGTTCATGACTGTCAGTAGCTAGTCAGCTTCTCCAGTATTCTGTCTACTTGTTTTCAAACACTTCGTTTTTCTTATGAAGGGCGGCAATGCAAGCTTGACGGTCGGCGTCAGCATATGATCGACAGATACAATTCTCAAGACTCAAGACGGCAACAGTTCCAACGAATGGCACGGCAGTCTGAGTTGAACCACGGTGACAGTGAATGGATCTTCAACTGTATTGTATGGCTTGGAGCAAAGCAGTCGGCCAGCGCAGTAAGTACTTGTTCATATTCACTGAACAGCTCCTCAGAAGTCTAGTCAGATGATGGAACTTTTCCCAGTTGACTGTCGGCAATGGCCTCAGCAAAAGCAGTCCGATCCACAGCTTTCCAGCTTCGGACAGTACAAGACAACGTCTTCTGTTGTGTCGGCCGGATCGGCAGGTCAGCTCTGACCAAGCCATGATCAGAAATGGCACCTGGTGGGTTGAGAACTACTGACACTTTGATGATATCGTCAGGTATAATGACAATTGACAACATCAAGCGTACCTCCGAGCTGATGAGCTGACTCGTGGACATACTGCATCAGGCCGAACGTGTTCAAAACTTCAGCGAAACGAGTAGCGTTGATATCAAATGAATCTTCGACGTGGATGTTGAGATCTCCACCGATGACAAATGGGCACCTAAGTAAGAAGATGACTCCAGCAGCACCACCAGATCGCCAAAGAACCGTGGGCCGTGGCAATGGTCTGGTCGAACCAAGCTGGTACACAGTGATAACAACAAGCGACAACCTGCCAGTAGTGACTCAAGCCCAAGGCACTCAAACGTTGACACGGCAGGTAATGTCATCCTTGACCAGGTGAAGTCCCCACGAAGGATGATGGCTAGTCCACCGTGACACGGGTCAGACGAACGTACAGCGTCCACAACAGTGTAGCCCAGTGGCGTCGTGAGATGGATTAGGACGACACCTGGTGTGCAATGCCATGTATCGAACAGCACTGCGATGTTCAGCTGCCGATCAGCAATCAACTCTCACACAGCGGTCGTCTTGTTTCCGTATCAATATTCACAAGTATGTACACTAACAGCTATACCCACATCAGTACATGTAACATCTCACACTTCTTTACTAATGTAACTAACATTATCTCTGAATTCTCGCTATGTATATTTTACCTGATGTGAATTCAAATAATATGGTTGTAGTTCAGTGACAATAAATAACACAAACATGATATAACAGCACATTATGGACACAAGGTCATCCATGGAAGTTAAAGAAGAAAAGAAGTAACACCGATCTACGACATCATTTTTTCTCCGTGCTATAAACTGGTGGAATAAACTGGACCATGATGTGGTATGTGCAACATCGGTGAACGCTTTCAAGAATCGTCTACAAAGAATTTGGGAAAGAGATGAGTTTGTCTTTGGACCATAGTCCAATAAACTCCAGAGGTCATACCAGCCAGTCACTGGGGTGGCCTCATCCGGTAAGCATTCCAGTAAGCATAACAGCACATTAGAACCAAAAAAAACTGTCAAAATATCACAATTATATCCAAAAGCAGTACACTACATCTGTGACAGCATCGACATTCTACACATGCCCCACATACCTGTCAAATATGTTAAAGTGTCAACAGCAACAAAAACAGGTCTGTGCCACTGATGCAGTAAAATCAGTGGTGCTTATAACTGTAAACTAACGTCGCAAAATCAGTGACGGATGCAGTGGTCAGACATGTATGCTAAACATAGATGTTGGCCCTTTCAGAAGTTTTTATTGCCTATGGACAGTGAAATGTTTGGTGTCAATGTGGCAGTGTGCCCTGGCTCAAATTGCGTGAATCGAGTTTCGAGTTCGTGAAATTTGAGTAGAGTTCCGAGTTGAAACCCGAAGTCAAGTCAAGTCAATGCTGTTGACGGACGCAGGCTCTTCTGAGCCTCTATGTCCGTATCGTTGATAAGACACTAATACTGATTTTAATAATATTCAGTATCAAACTCAGATCGGTCTCCGGTACCGGTCAAGTCGACAGTGTAATCGTAC
>Ga0209780_1001477_pt1 | contig 15547 bp, 17 predicted proteins | sample WorMetexBAHAMAS2_FD_187384 | JGI IMG/M metagenome (GOLD analysis project Ga0209780, IMG submission 187384) | Marine gutless worms symbiont microbial communities from Max Planck institute for Marine Microbiology, Germany - Inanidrilus exumae... | ecosystem: Host-associated > Annelida > Digestive... | reverse complement strand
GGGCCGAAGGTGACGCCATTCATGCCTCTGCCGATGGATCTCTCAAGGAGCCAGTCCATGCCAGTAGCAAACGCGTCCGGTGCAATCACACAGCCCTGACGCACTCCCAAGTGAAGGAGGAAAAATGATTGGATACAAGTAATCTAAGGGATAACGGCTGTTTAAACAGAGGTGGTGGTGATAGTTTGTCCATTGCTCTGTATCCAGCTCTCTTCCACTGATACATATAACTTATCAAAGCTGGCTGAATGTCAACTGGCTTTTGGGTTGAGGCTACATTCGGTTAGTATTATGTTGTGTTGTAAGATGACGTGATTTAGACCACAAGCAGTGTCATTTTATGACAGCTGAGTTTCATTTTAATTAGATGGATTTTTTGATTTAGTTGTTATGTTGTCGTGGCTGTACTATTTGATTTTGAATGATGTTGGTCAAGTTGATTGGATGGAAAGATCAGCACTTTTGATGTGATCTTGCATATAAACTGGCCATCCTACAGCCAGTTTCTAGGTTTACTTGGATTAGTCAGTTGGCCTGAAGAGCGTGGAGTTTGATGTATTTGCGTATGCTTACTCAGTCACTGCACTGAAGGCTGTCATTCTGACCAAAGAGAATCCACTAACTTGCGGTTGTACCAACCGCTGTTGCAGCTTAGCTGACCAGAAAATTACACCGATGCTGTTATTTATTTACAGTTTTAAATTCAGGTCTGCTTTTCTATGCTGCTTTTTTGGCTGCCACCATCCCAGCAGTTTCTGAGCTGTTGTTTCCTCCTGTTACTGTGAGCGCTGTCCCATGAGTTGAACTTTGAAATTGACCTAGATAGGGTCTGGATGAAACAGCATGCCTTATATCTAGGTCAAACATCACCTTGTTCAAGTTCTTGTCCAGACACACCAAAGTGATTGGTCTAAAACTCTGCATGGACCACTGAAGTGATCACCAGTGAGTATTACTAAACACTCTTTGAGGACATTCTTGGTTGATTACTGTAAAAAAGTAAACAGTATATAGCAGTTAGCATCAACTTAGCTTTCACCGCTATGCGAAACTCACATGCCATATGGGATCACACAGTGTTACCTGCCACCCGGCAGAGGTTTGAATCCCACCTTTATCCACAGCCGAATCAGGTACTCGATTTAGCGACCCCGGAGGGATGCAAGGCTGCGTTGACCTATGCTGTGTTTGTATTGCACAGTAATCCAATTGCTGGTGAGAGTGCACTGGACCGGTTAGCATGTGGTCTTGGCGGTAAAACAATGCTGCCACACATAACCACAAATATTCCACCGATGCTACAGAACGGTTTGTTGCTTTTGCATTTAATGTTCATTTTCACTGTAGCAGAAGTTTCAAGGTAGTATTGTTACCTGTATTTTAGTCTCTGTGCACTGTTACATGTATTTTTGGTCATTCTGCACATTTTTTTCCATGAGACTACTGTATTTGTCCCCTGTTCCAACATCCCATTGTCCAGCATCTGAATGATGTAGATCAAGTGGTTGCTGTTTTCACTGCAGTAATCTGGCTTTTGCATTTCATACTTAGTAGCACTGCGCCAGGAAATATGGTATAGTGTGACAAAGTACGATATATAGTATATGTTCCAAAATCGATAGATAGCCATTTGTCTGTTTAATTTACACTATTAATGCATTCTGTTGAACTGAAAATTAATTATGAAATAATTAAGAAGAAAAAAGACATTTTGGCATAAGGAATTGGTTGGTCCAGAAGTCTAGAGAAGCTTCTGAAGTTCTGATAGGAAGAATATTTGTTGTAGTAAGCTGTGTTATGCTTTGTTTATATGTGTAAAATGCATATTTGAGAGTTGGTATTTTTTATGCCATCGTTTTTTTTTCAGCGGATTGGCGTTACCGTCATGCTGCTCTGATGGCAATATCTTCCTGTGGTGAAGGTTGTCACCAGCAAATGGAGAACGTGTTGTCCAGCATTGTTGAGGCCATTATTCCATTCCTACAAGACTCGGTCAGTGACGAGTGTATGTTGTTGTATGCAGTTTGTTTTGTTGAAAGTTGTAGCTTTGCCAAATCCAGTTAGAATTATTACCGAAAACTGATTATGAATTACTTGCCAAACTGAATTACAACCAGAAACATAAAATGACTAGCGGCTTATTTTTGGTCCACCCTGTACGTGAACTGAGTGTGCTGTTACTGTAGCATCCGAGAGTCCGGTATGCAGCGTGCAATGCTCTTGGACAGATGGCAACGGACTTTGGTCCGACCTTTCAGAAGAAGTTTCATCAGAAGGTTGTAAATGTTACACTGTTGCTATTATGCACTGAAATTTTCACAGGCTTGTTTTTCTTGATCTGAATTTTTACGCTGTGCTGGCTACATGATTATATCAACATGGCCTTTGGTTGTTTCCAGTCTGTTTTGAGAGTAATTTCTTGGAGTGGTAAGAGCCTTTCGCAGTTGTGTATAATCTGATGTTGGTTTTATTTAAAATATTATTAATGATTGAATGCCATTGAGTGTGTATATCTGTTAAAGCTGATGACACTGTAGTGATCTACGCATAGGACAGACAGTACTGCACGGTGGTCTGGCTAAGCAGGTCATAGTGCTGGTTTTCCCACCGCAAATTACGCTAATGGAGGATTAACTCCCACAAATTAATGAGAGTTGATCTCCTATTAACATTAATGGGAGATTAATTTGCAGTGGAAAAACTGGCCCATAGTGATTTGAAATAGCACTCCATATTTGTGGGGAGTAGCTGGGTGCTTGAGGCATTATGTGAAGTATGCATCGAGATAAAATAGATAGTGTTGCTTGAGAGGAAAGACATGGAAATGGACATTGTCATCTGCTCCATCAAAGCCATTTATATTCATGAACAAGTCGTCCACATTACCTTGCAATAATCATACACCGTCAGCTGCAAAAGCCTAATAGTGGTAAAGATGGTCACATGATCTACTGGGCAGACTTACTTGTCTGATGTGATGTAGTAAGATGAAGATGAAAGTAAAACCCCGGGTCTGTTACAAATTACAGTTTACACCAGCATGAAATTATTGATAATAGGCAAAAAGTGTTTTTATTTCTATGGCCGATCCATTGTGTGGTCAATCTGTGTTTGCTGGCACTCCCAGTTAAGAACTGGATGATTCTGTTTGACTCACATGAACTTGCTGACAGCTTTATATGCATTTGGTTTAGGGGAAGATGTTATCTACACTGTTTCTATACCTCACGGCTGAAAATATAAACTAAATTCCGTTTTGCACTGATCTTATTTTGTCATACTGCAAGTTTTCTTATTTTCAGTCTCGATGATGTGTACCTCGTATAGTTGGGAAATATGTTTTTACCTACACATCGACGGGGGTACGGTTTTCATCGGCATTTGTTTCGTATGTCGGTTTTTCCGCATGATATCTCAGAAACCGATGCAGCTAAGTTTACCAAACGTGACGTACAAATTTTCCACGATGAATCCTGAAAACCCGTTTATTTTGAGGTTAAGGTCTCAAAATAGTGCAGGCATAAGTCTTTGCACTGTTGTGAGTGCTGTCTTCCTCTAGTTGTTGTGTGTTAATTGTAGTTGCCAGCTGCATGTTTCCGGTTTTGGTTGCCTGTATGATGATGCTTTTTCTCCCCGCGTTTTTATGTTTTTACTGGCGTTGTTTTGTGTGTGTGTCTGACTGTGACCACGATAACTAAAACGATTGTGGACGGATTTGTACCAAATTTTATGGGAAGGTTCCTAGGGTGAAAGAGAAGACCAAGTTCGTGTTTTGATACGATCGGTAGAGGGATGTGGGAGTAACGGTCAAAAAATGCCGTAAACCGGCGATTGTTTACATTTTATACTTCTAATATTAGGTGTGGTAAGTGTTGGTGACAAAACCCCAAAATTTCGCTTTCGCAGGGAGTTGTACTCTCTCAGAGTACTTTCCATCTAGTTGTTTCTGTTACATTTTTGCTTTGTCGTTAAATATCGTTATTTATCGGTAACAATTTATACAGTGAGATACTTTCTGGCAGGTTGTGAGCGGACTTCTGCTGATAATGGATGACTATTCAAACCCGCGGGTTCAGGCGCATGCTGGTGCAGCTCTTGTCAACTTCAGTGAAGATTGCCCGAAAAACATTCTAGCTGTCTATCTTGACCCGATTATTAGTAAACTGGAGCAGGTGCTGATGGCTAAGGTCAAAGAGGTGTGTGAAACATCTTTATATTGTTTGCATTATTGTGTAAATGTATAGTAAAAAAATCCCTGCCTTACCATTTGTATATTTTCTGTGTTTACGTGTGCTGTAAAGTTTATAAGGCTGTAACCATCATCGTCATCATCATTTCTTTAATAAGGTAGTTGACAAAGTGCAACCATGACAATTAATAAAGACTAATAAATGTTATTAAAAGTAGTCTGTTTAGGAAGTTATTGCAGTTGGTCTTGACAGAGTGATGAGATCTGAGATTGTAGGTATAATCAGTTTTCTATGGGCGAAATTTGTGCAAAACATGGTGAGGGTCGTTGAATATGTTCACGAAGAAGTTGTCGTCCATGTGAGCAACCAGTTTTGGTGGCGTGGGATCACCGGTGGTGTACAAGCCAAGCCGGATAGCACGTCGGACAGATGCTTAGAGACATTACTTATCAGCCGCACTGGTAAAACCTCACCTTGCCGGGTATTTCTATAGCGCGCCCCTTCTAGACGTGTCTGGCTTAGCCGTGACTGGCGCTGTGTATTACGCCAGCCAGCGGCCAGCCAAGTCTGTTTACTTCGACTCACGCCGGCGTGTCAGGCAGACTTGACGCTGCTAGATCAAGGTGCCTGCAACGGTCACAGTTTATAGAGGACACCATCGAACCCTCTTTTTCTTGCCCGGGATTATCTCCCTGTTCACCATGTGCATAGGAATTATTAGAAATAATTCTTTGGTAGGCGGACGTGCCTGGTCCTAGTTGAACCCTGGCCACTGAGCGCGTCACGCTTTGCTGCACATGGCGGCCAAGTACGTTAACCACTCGGCCATGAGGGCAGGTCTAGGTGTACGAGAGCACAGATAAGTACATTATTGTTGTAATATTCCATGTGTGTTGAATTTAGTTGCAGGAGAAGGGGACAAAGCTGGTTCTAGAACAGATTGTTACAACATTAGCATCAGTTGCCGATACTGCCGAGGAAAAGTTTGAACAATATTATGACCGGTAACTTTTGTTTGACATTGGAGTTGCAAATTTTAATTTTAGAAAATGAAAACAGGTTCTTATATACATGATTACATGCTTGCATAGATGATTGCATAGATCATAGGAAGAATATGTCCTGTATGTACGTGCGTGCGTAGGTCCGTTCATCAACAGAGTTTCTTTGAGATTTCGATGAAATTTGGCATGTATGTAGAGGTCGATGAATGATGCATGGCGGTATGCAGTATGACCTGATCCAAGGTCAAGGTCACGAGCCTTTCAAAGTTGGAAATCTGGTTGTTTTCAAAAGCTATCTCCTTTGCCATTTACAATGGGAGCTGACAACTGACCTCAGATTCTTAAACTATGCCACGTTATGTAAATTTGATTAGGCCGGATTTTGATATTTGGCCTAGTTTTTGTGACACATGACTTTGAACTTGGCAGAAACGTCAGTTGTGAAGAGTCGACCGTCAGTCCCGTATGGGGCTAATTTTGTTTATTTTGTGTTAAGTATTCTCCAGTAACCTTGTGTCCAGTAATCAAAGTTGTAGAGAGTTTGCATGCACAGTGCAGCAAGATGGTGATGCTAAGCAAATATAGTATGTTGTATGTCTGTTGGCAGTTTTATGCCGTGTCTCAAGTACATAGTGCAGAATGCTATCAACAAAGAATTGCGGCTGTTACGTGGAAAGACAATTGAGTGCATTAGTCTGATTGGTCTTGCTGTTAGTCGAGAGAAGGTATTGGCTATGCTAATTGGTAACCAAGATAGATAATTTGTACTTATGAATTGGCTAAGTAGCAGAATATTACCATCAGTGAACATTTCTGTTGTAACCACACAGTGGCTATAAACCATTTTTGCAGTTCACTAAACTGCTACACTACGTGCCGGGTTGTCACAGTTTGTGTAGAATATTGTGTATTTTCAGCCTTGAAAGTCAGTTGTTGTTTGGTTGTGTGTTTATTAGTTAGAAAATGAACAGCTCTGGACATGTGGACTTCTGTGGTCAAACACTGACTACTCATTACTTTACCCTGGTAGTGATGCAAAGTATAGCGACAAAAAGTCTGTCTGTCAGCTCTCATGTCTCGAAAACCACACATTTGAATTTCGCCAAGTATTCTGTACATGTAATTATGGTGGCGGCTTGATGCTCCATTGGCATCAGTGCAATACATTATGCACTTTCCCATTTTGTGGATGACGTCGTGTTTTCATGTAATGAAATGAATGGGCTAGAATCAAAGATGACACAAGTGTTTCATCCAGTTCACCACAGATGGAGGGGGCTGGCTGGCAAATAACCGTTAGAATGAAGGAGTGGATGAACTTGAATCGTTAGACAGCTATGCAGTGTGCAGTAAATCTGTGTTTTGGTGAAATGGTCAACAGTTTATGCAAGACTGCAGCGATGTCATGCAGTTGCTACTCAAGACTCAGACGGAGATGCAGGATATGCCTGAAGATGACCCACAGGTTTGTTGTCAGTTGCATTTCTTATCCCGTGATTCCGTTGTTATTTTGTACAGCATTCAATGATCATTTTGCGGAACAGTCTAACGGTGGTTTACAAGTTTTGTTGGCTTGTTTTCTTCACAATACTAACCCATCTCGATGTGGTCTTAGCTGTTTTTTTTGCAGTATTTTGTGGTTATTATAATAATTCTGTGGGATTGTGATCATGGCATTTTCAGATGAAGAGACAGTTTTGGTTTATAGTTTTGCAGTTGTTAAATTCATACCGTTACTCATAGTTGTGTCTGATTTGAGCATTATTAATGCAGTAGTTAAGCAGAGTGGTGCTGCCATCTGTGTGTATCTAGAGATCAGTAGGATTAGAACGATAACAAGCTCATCACCCAATATCCAATACTTTGGCTTTATCGATGCCAATACCCAATACCAATACTGATACAGGAAGTGACGTCATTTGTTCTTATAAAAAATGCATAAGCCAGTGCAGTTGCAAGGATAGGACAATTTGATCAGTTTAATAATAATCAATCAATCTTATCATTTGAAAAAAATCCATACTACTGAAAAGTAGGCCTAGAATAATAAAAGCAAGCAACAGGCCTATGAAAGAAGTCAGCTAATGTTAACCATAGGCAGTGCTGGTGTAGATGCAGGTTTATTTATGACTGGCGATTGCTAAAGCTGTCAGCCGCTGCCCCCAACGACTGAAGCTGTTTGATGCTGCCAAGATGCATGGTGCACTGGTGCACACACGTCTTGGCGTCATCAAGCAGCTTCAGTCCTTTCAGCGTCGCCGGGAGTGGAGAGACGTGATGCGTGACAAATTAGCTGTTGGTATTGGATTTTACATCTGCACTTTACCTGCACCCCCACCCCTGGTGTCCGTGCTCCCACGATCTGCAGTGAGGCGGTCTGCATAACGGGCGTTCCTTCGTAATCCTATGCTAATGCAGGCATAGAGCTACGGCAGATCGTCATGAGTGGCAAGACAACGTGCCATAGACTGTTGTCTGCCGAGTATTGGGCACGATTACTGAGAAAAGTACTGGGCCCAATACCACCAAATACTGGCAAGTATTGGCCAATACCCCAATACCGGTATCGTTCGAACCCTAGAGATCAGACAAGTAAATCAGTGCGTACCCAGTCCACTAAACCTCAAGTAAGTTGCTGACCTGACGTGCATGGGCCAACTCAGCCTCATGTGCTCAGTTGAATGGAAATGAGTGGAATTGGACATGTTTTGCTGTATTTCCCATTGTCCATTAATCTGGGCAGTGGATAGATACAGATAGTGCAGATCAGCTGCCATGTGAAAACCACATTGTAAAACACAGCTTATCACCGTTGTGACATTTGCTATGCTGATCTAAAAGAATTGTCTAGATCCTTGCATTTATTTTATGTACTGTTTCTGTGTATTAATGCCGACATTTCAGATATCGTACATGATATCGGCATGGGCTCGGATGTGCAAGATCATGGGCAAAGACTTTGAGCAGTACTTACCACTTGTGATGGGTCCTGTATTGAAAGCTGCTGCTCTGAAGCCAGAAGTAGCATTACTTGACAGTATGTACCAGTATTTGTCATCATTGTATATCTTAGTTCCTAAGTTGTCCTGTGTTTTTGTGATAGCACCACTAACCGCAACCGTTCTCATTGCAGTGAGGTGCAGGATGAATGTCACATAGTGCAGTGTGATTTTAGTTTGGTGGAGAAAGGGCTGTTCGGAAGAAAAAACTGGAAAAGCGTTGAAACAAGTTGCATATGTGTGATCCTGTGTTCTGAAATTTTCGTGTTGCATGTAATATTTTCCACCTTACGTGTTTTTTGTAATTATTTGTGACATAACTACTTCCCACGTTCTGGCCTATGATACGTTGTGTGACTACCATAAGCTGTTGATAGCATAGCTTGCTCAACTTGGTTTACTGCAGTTATTTAGTGCAATAGCAGACAGGGACAAGAATTTTGTAAACTAATGTTGTAAGTCATCACAGAGCCTAGAATTAACTTGGCGAAATTGCCAGTGACCCTGGGTACTGGACGGTATCTGTGTCAGCGGTGCGCCTTGATGCTTTGTTGTGCGTTGAAACACAGTTCAGCTCACTGTTGGGTGTTTTTGGTGTCAGGTGACGATATGAAGGTGATGGAAAACGACACGGACTGGCAGTTTGTAACCATTGGCGACCAGGTGTGATTTGACTTGCGGTTTACAAACAGAATGTATGCAATTGTAGTATCCCGGTCGTAAGATTAATAGCTAGTCTGTGACTTGTAGTTGCTGCTGTTGATGATTAGCTCTAGGTCTTAATGAAAGTAGAAATCAGTGCTTTTTGTTGCTAGTGCTGATGAGCTATTACCGTCGTTTACAGTCGTTGGCTACTTTCCTTGTCTTCTTCTTGTACACATCTTTATTATCTTCCTTTAGTGTTATCTGCCACATTTTGTATTGTCCTGCTTTATGCTTTTTTGCCGTTTTCCAGTGCCCAATAGTTGCAAAAAAAACAACAAAAGTCGTGTGTTGTGTGTAGCAAAATTTTGGCATCCGAACTTCTGGTCTAGAGGAGAAAGCAACAGCATGTCAGATGTTGGTCTGTTACGCTCGTGAACTGAAAGAAGGTTTTGCTGCGTACACTGAGGACGTGGTGAAAATCATGGTTTCACATCTCAAGTTCTACTTCCACGATGGTGAGTGGCAGGATTGTGATGGGGTGGCTTTTAGGTTTTATGTCTATTTTGTGTTCAGTTTATTGAGACTATATGGTAAAGAGCGTCCCTGAAATGACCGATTTTTGTGTCAGTTGGGAACTAAAACCTTAGCTCAGTTAATGTGTAAATGTCTGTTGCAACTCTGGTTTGCTTGATCGGAGTTTTCAGTGACCCGATGGTGATTCTTATTCAGCAGCTGAACTAAGTGATAGCTTCTACAATGGCATCATGAGACTATTGAATGCCGGTGTCATGAACAACTAGGTATTTATGTGGTGTGTTGGTGTGTGCTCAGGCGTCAGGACGGCTGCTGCAGAGAGTTTACCATTTCTGCTGGAATGTGCTCGTATTCGCGGGCCTGAGTACCTAACTCAGATGTGGCAGTATGTCTGCCCAGAGCTGCTGAAGGCTGTCGACTCCGAACCCGAGCAGGATGTCAAGGCAGAACATATGTATGCTGTGGCTCAGGTAATGCTGCATATTCATTTATAGTTGCGTTGAAATAAATACCATAAGCTCATCCTAATGTCCAAAAAACAGTACTTCTCCAACCTAGTCTCTTTATCCTCTGATTACCCCAAATGCCTCATTTACACCGTATCTGTACTGTTTTGATATTATCACTATCAATTTTAATATTGTGTGGCCTCTTTGGACATGGAATTTTATATGAGATGAACTGAAGCGGTTGTGGTGAAACAGCATCGAGTTGTAAGAAGATGCAAAACAATTGCATAGCATATTGGATGGTCTGGGTCATATTATATGGCTTCTGCACTAGGTTGTGCAGTAGAGCGTCACACGCTCAGGAGCCTGGGTTCAAACCTAGCCCGGGCACGTCCACCTACCAGAGAATTATTTCATATAATTCCTACGCACCTGATGAACAAGGAGATAATCCCGGGCAGGAAAAGAGTGTTTGACGGTGTCCTGTATAAACTATGACCATTGCTGACACTTTCATCAGCAGTGTCAACGTTGTTAGCTGTGCCACGTGAGCCAAAGCAAATAGACTTGGCTGTCCACTTTCTGGCGCAACACACAGTGCCAGACAGTAGGCCATGTCTAGAGGGGGTGTGCTAGAAAGTCCTGACAAGCTGTTCACCTCCTACTAATCCTGCCTTCCCTGCACTCATGCGCACACCACACACACCTACCAATTCCCCTCCTCTCACTAGCCTAGTGCACTGACCATTACACTGTCTCAAACTGAGGTCCAGAAGTAGGCTGGACCTCTGCCCGCAATAAAGAAAGAAAGAATAGCTAGAGTGGTGTACTGTACCAAAGTAGAACATTTGATGATTGGCAGACCAAGATTATTTACATATCGGATACTTTTCTCGTCACCATATCTTATCTCATAAAAGCACTCAATGACGCATTTTTGTTAGGATACCATTTTGTTACTGATGTTTGTTTGTTGGCAGTGCGTTGAGGTAATGGGCCTTGGCTGCCTGACTGAGGAACACATTCAGGAACTCGTTCGTATACTGGACAAGATTCTCGTAGAGCATTTCAGTCGCTATGCTGCTCGCCAAGGTGACTCACTGTCTGTTGTTTCACCTGTATTGCATTGCTCAGGTGTTTGTTAGCATGAATTTGTTCAGCTGTTGTGCACCTGTATTTCTTTCTCTGTCCTATGCTTCCACTATTGATTGGGGATGGAGATGGCAGGTCTGGTACTGTGGGTTGGAGGTCCCCTGGATGCTTCTCTTGGGTTTTACCTAAGAGAGTCATTCCAAAGCAAGACCAACACAGAAAAGATATTATACAACGAGTCGTTACGTAGGAACTGAAGTACAGCAATTACACAAGATATCACTGACTACATACTGCCACGGCTGCGCACAAAGTTCGTTGAACATGTGTTCTCATATGTAGGACCCTCTGCATGGAACTGACTACCCGAAGATTTGCATGCTGTGGCCGACCCAGCTAAATTTCGGAAACAGCTGAAAAGTCACTTTTTCACTGCAGCCCATAATGTTTACTGAAATGTGTCATCTTAAATTTTATGTTTTTGTGTTTTTATGACTGTTATAATGCACCTCTGTCCATGTCTGTAATAGACGCACTAGAAATTCACATACGATGATGATGATGATGATTGTAAACATTGAGGAATGATTTTCAACTCATGTTTACCACACCCTGTTTACTGCATGTGATCGGCACTACCACACTTGCGATGCTGGTCCTCTCATACTGCCCATCTTTCCTAACTTCTTTGTTCTGTTGTTATGCAGTTTGCATGCCAGATAACCTTACCTTCCTACGTGGAACATGTACATGTAAGATGTTGCATATTAATAGAGTACCTTCACTTGCAGGTATTTCCTCGGAGTTTGTAGGAGTATTAGCTCTCTGAGTACATGTGGTGTTATATATACAGTTGTATGTTACAGAACAAAGGAAGGATGAAGATTATGACGATGTTGTGGAAGAAAGTCTGTTGAATGAAGTGAGTACAACAGCAACCAATGTAGTTTTACCATGCGGTGCTATGCTAGCACGGTATATGCTGTCATCCTGTGTCCATCCATCACAAGTTGGAGTTTACAAAGGTGGCTAAACCTAGGATCTCAAAACCAATGACTCTAGTTTTCTAATGCCGAAGATCTCGTCGAAATTCCAATGGAGTCACCCCCAAAGGGGCGCCAAATAGAGGTGGGTAGGTTCAAATCGGTGATTTTTGACCAGTACCTTGCTATATCTCAGAAATTGTTCAAGATAGGGACATAGTTACTATGGAACACTAATAGGACCTCGTATATGCTCTATCGAATGGTACTATTTCCAGTGACCCTAACTACCCCAAAACACCCTATTTTTGACATTTTGTAGGGTTGAAGTTAATATATTGCCTTTCATTGTTCATAGTGAGTGGAGATAGACTTCAAATTTGGTAGGTAGGTTGATGATAGCAAGTGCTAGCCCACGGATGGCAAATCATCCCTGAAATGGGTGTGGTTAGGTCATGTGAACCATTTAAATTTTGGTGGGCACCAACCATATCTCTGGAACAGCTGATCATCTCGGGTGCTGTCAACTTGGATGGTCAGTGTGGTAAATTGGTGACTGTCATTGGTCACCAGTTTATCACACTGACTGTTGTCATCTGTGTACAGCACGGTGGGTGCCAGGCACTGCTTCGTGTGGGTCTGTCAGCGCCAGTGGAGACTTGTTTAAATAATGCAACCAGTTATTTTACTGCATTGTGTTTGCGGTTTTGCCTTCTGAATTCTTTATGCCGATAATGTGAATACAGGCATTTTTTATCTAAACTTTGGTTATCATTGATCCTGGGGTGTGACCATAGACTCCTTATAATTAAGGAGTCTATTAGACTCCTTAAAATTAAGGAGTCTGTGGGTGTGACTGATATAAGAGTTTTATGTGGCAAGATTCCCATCCCGGTGCAAGCCATGGGAATGACTTACTAATGGCCGGTTGTACTTACCATACATAAAGTGTCAAGTAACTGATAGCCACTTTACTTTAAGCAACAAATCTCCACTTAAATCTTCAGTTAAATCAGAAGCATTGCACCGGCAAAAATTAATGGCTACTTTCTTAAGCAGAGATTTAAGCCGAAATGCAGCCAATAGGAACTGCTGATCAGTGTAACAGCAGTTTCTGTTGGCTGCATGGATGCCTATAAATAATTGCTGTGAGTCGAGTGATATCATGTTTACTATTTCGCTGCTGCTTATAGTCAGCCATCAGGTGTCCACTGGCCAACATGTTTTGGTGTTTGTAAACACGCTGTGTTGTATTCATTAATACTATGGTAATGTTCAAGTTTGCTGCTTAATTGAAGCTTACGTACAATATTCATGCTGAACTGCTCAAGTAGCTTTCACAGTGTGTGCTTCTTGATGGTCAGAATCATCAAATAAAAATTGTTGCTTCTAAGTGGCCAAATTTGATTGCTGACTTAAAGTGGAGGTTTAGATGGCGATTAGCACTAAAGTGGCGATGATGCAACACATTTGATGCTAATGAGCACTTAAGTCAAGATTTAAGTATTAGTTAATTTTAATATGGTTGGTGCAGTGGGCCCGAAGCCTTATACTTTCTTTACCCACTAATTGACTGCTGAGGGAAGGCCTTTAACATCCTGTTTGTCGTCTCTGTGATGCTTGTACCAGTGCATGTAATGTGACCTGTACCAATACAGGTAATGTGACCTGAAGTGAGTAAATACAACACTGAGAAGGTTGTTGTAATTGTGTGCAGGATGACCAGGATGTATATATTTTGTCGAAAGTATCCGATATCATGCACTCCTTGTTTGGCACATACAAGGAGGCAATGTTACCAGTGTTTGAGAAGCTACTGCCACATTTCGTCAAACTTTTGGTATGTTAGCTGTCGGCTCCATTGTTGGCCTGAATTCGCTTAATTTTTTTGATTAGTACTGTGGGTGTACTTTTTAAGAAAAAGTGAGCCTTGTAGCATTCTTATTTTTGAAGACTGGTTTATGTTGGACATAATCGGATAAATTTGCCGTCTAAATCTCGGTTACAATGTGAAGTGATGGGGATTATAAAACAGGTACATGTTGGTAGGTTGGTCAGTGTCAGAAGAAGAAAACTGTTGAAGAAGTCATCCTTGATGAAACATATCTGCATGCACAAATTGTCTGTGTGCAGTTTTTGACCTGTGAATATTATATGCTTGGTTGCAGGGTGCTGATCGACCGTGGCCGGACCGACAGTGGGCACTTTGTATATTTGATGACCTGATGGAGCATACAGGCCCAGTATGTTTCACATCTTTCAGATTTTAATTGTCCATTGATTACTTAACTGGTACTGCGAAGTTGAGAACCGCATAGACCTGATATTGGAGCAAATTTCCAAATTCTGCTGCATTAGAGTTGTGTGAGTCTTTATTATTAGAGTGTTTGCGTTGTATTTCTGCCATTGTTCTGTTTGGTTTCATTGATGTTAAGACAAAAAAATGAATGCCATTGAAGTGGCATAGTGTTATTTCATATGTCAGTCACTGCCTTCGCAAACCATATTTTATTTTGTGCTTATTGTTGCCCCGTGTGGGCCCGGGGCAATCCCCCCTTCCCTCCTTATCTCTTCATTTCCCCACTTCCTCACCTTCTACATCTTTTCGTATCTTTTACTTTTTAGCCGATTCTTCAACAGAGTTGACCTAATAAAGCCAGTTTCAAATGTCCATCCATCCATGCGTACATACTTATGTACATTCGTCCACAAAACGTTTCTTCAATTTTAGTGAAGTTTGGCATGTAGGTAGAGGTTGATGAGTGATGCACGACGGTATGCAGTATGACCCGATCCAAGGTCACGAGCCCTTCAAAGTTGGAAATCCGTCCATTTTCAAAAGCTATCTCCTTCACCATTTACAATGGGAACTGGCAACTGACCACTGATTTTTAAACTATGGCACAATATCTAAATTTGATCGGGCCGGATTTTCGATGTTTGGCCTAGTTTTTGTGTCACATGAGTTTGAAATTGGCAGAAACGACGGTTGTGAAGAGTCGACCGTCAGAGTCCCGTACGGAGCTAATTTATTTATTTTTCCCTTCTTACTCGCTTTATCTACTTTCTTGCTTTTCTATCCCTTCCCATTCTACCAGACTACTCGCACTCCGTTTCCAGGCCGGATGTCGTAGGAGTGGACTAAATTTGGCCTGAGTTTTTTGTGGTTGTGACTGGTTGTTTGTGTTATATGTATTTTTTAGTTAAACATGCATGCTCTTTTTCGTCGTATTTGATTTCGTTTTGGCTTGCAGTGTGATAGTTGTCTCCCACTGTTGTAGGCGCTAGCGTAATAATTAAAATGAGCCTCTCGATCCCTTTCCCTTTTTGGGTGCCTGCTGAATAAAACGGCTGCCAGGGTTGAGGTTAATATATTGCTGACCTTCACTGGGTAGGGATAGCTCCCCCTGACCTTTTGTATCTGATATAGCCATGCTTGTGCTGAAAAGGGACGTTAAACTCTGACTATGCTTATTGTTTGTACAGTTTCCATGTATTGATGTCTGTTTCCCAATAACCGATAGTTTTCATCACTTTAATGTTGTTCATAACACATTATAGGAAATTATGTTTTGTTTATTTGGCTGCTTGATCTCTTATTATTATTATTATTATTATTATTATTATTATTATTATTACTAGAATGTTGGC
>Ga0209780_1001476_pt1 | contig 15549 bp, 11 predicted proteins | sample WorMetexBAHAMAS2_FD_187384 | JGI IMG/M metagenome (GOLD analysis project Ga0209780, IMG submission 187384) | Marine gutless worms symbiont microbial communities from Max Planck institute for Marine Microbiology, Germany - Inanidrilus exumae... | ecosystem: Host-associated > Annelida > Digestive... | reverse complement strand
CGCAATTTCCGACGACTAACACAAACCGACACAACGTCAAATGCTAAAACCAAAATATAATCCCGACAAATAATACAACAACAACAAAATAAAAATAAGCAAAATGCAAATAGAAAAATCAAAATCGAATACTGTGTTTTTGACTGAATAAAATAAAATAAATTAACTACGATCAATAACTCAGAAACTCACACGTCAAGCACGACAAAAATATAACACAATTTTTCTTAGCAGAATAATGCAGCCCATCTTACGAATATGCTCCAGCAGCAGCAGTAACATTGACAGTGTGTTTTGATGAAGCATCATATTTCACGGCATTGTTCGGTGATTTCACGCTCTGAGATAGTGCTAGCATGCTGTTGTCAAACAAATTTAACTGAGATATTACAGGCAGCAGCTAGTTTAGTGCCAACTGACGAAATACAGTGCCAAGGTAAAGTTCACAGAATTTGTAACAGTGAACCAACATATTACAAACTTCAGTATAATGCAATACTGTTCTACAAAACAAAGACAGATGGTGATGGAAATGATGACAGTGAGTACAAGTGAAAAAGAACCCAACAATACAAGTGTTGCACGTAACTGAACCGTGACTAAAGTGATACAAGCAAGGTGACCACTCCCCCACCACTGTGAAATTCAACTACATTTCACAGACTCTTGTGGCACTACTACATTGGCTGCATTAGCTATGTCAAGCACGTAATTGATAGTGCAACCAGTGCATCATAAATGTCAATCAAAATAGATTCGCAATAGGCCTGTTGAGCGATTAAATTTTTAAACCATGTTAATCGCGCAATGAATTATTTTAATCGTGTGTTAATCACGGTTTTAATGCATATTTCCTTTGTGTTGTGTTACAGGTGTAGGGGGTTAGCTACTGATTTCAGATGACAACAAATTAAAATGAATGACATCTTAGCATAAAATTAAATGGCATTAAGCAAAAAATATCATCATAAAACAGTGAAACCAAACGAAATTTATAGTAGCGCTGCAACCAAAGATTAAATGTTTGTTCACTAGTTCGATTATCTTCAGGTTTGTATTGAATCTTGCAACTGGTATGACTAGTTTGCATTAACAATTTTAGTGGCGTCAATTGTTTTAATCGCGATTAATTCCTTAGCGTGATAACGTGTTAATCAACACGTTAACTCAACAGCCCCAATTTGCAATGATTTAATAAGCAGCAAAATCCTTAAAAACAGCCAATACAACGTGGCCCACAACAGTTTACTCAACATTGGTGTAGCCGCGAACTCAAAGACTGATACGCGCCTTCAGCTGTCAAATTTCCTAACATTTCCAAGTTTTCTAGACAAGCGGTCACCTTGTACAAGTGTGTCACATCAGAAGCTGTGTTCAAAACAATGCTAGTGTGGCATGTGCATCATGGCTCACTTTGTGGGAGCGGTGACACGGCTGTTATCTGACACACTGAGCTGTGCATGTCCAAAGACGTCAATGATGATCGGCTGTGACTTGACGTAGTCAATGAAAGACTTTGTGACAGTCACTGAAAACTGCACACAGTGCACAGACACAAGCCAACTGCTGACAGTCGGAAAAATCACACAAAATCTGGCAAACACACATAGTGTTTGTGGTAACTTGGCTCACTAAATTTCACAATGTGTTAATCTGGAAATGACTAAAACTAATTCGTCTTTCCAGAATTTTAAAAATCTGTATAGTAATCCCACTTCAGCCAAATAAATAAATCAACCAATAAACAGAGGCAAACAGAAGCCTTAAAAGAACAGAAAGAACTATATGTGACAATACACCGTGTACACAACAAAGAGGCCATTCTATTTTTGCCGCTAACTTTGCCAAATACCGACCGCTCCACTTAGCTCTGAAGCCATTTTTGAGCACAAACTTTTCACAAGGTAGTGTAGCGATGCATTTGGTGGGATATTTTATCATTGCTTTACTATACATTCACTGCTTAGGTCTGTCAGTAAAAGAATTTTAAAAATCGGTCAGTATTTGGCAAAGTTAGAGGCAAAAAATAGAGTGGCCTCTTTTTTGTGGACACAGTGTAGTATCAAAATCCATTCTGTTGGTATGTCAAACAGGGTAAGCACAGCTAACAAAGTGTCTGCTTTCAACGCTTTGACATCATTGGTTCAGGAACAGTCCAGAGTGTCAAAAACTGGAATGCCGATTGTGGCAAATGCTTAGAATGGCAAGGCTTAGGGTTAGGGTTAAGGCTTAGATTTAGAGTTAGGGCTAAGCCTGTTTAGCATTCCAGGCATTCACCATGTTTGGCGTTCTGGCGTTAAGCACTCCGGCCTCTACCCATTGGCTCAGTGTGAGGAACAGCATGTGGTGAATACAACATCCTACTCCAAGAACCTCCTCCTATCACTTTGAAGAACACACCTCATAACCGAAAATAATTAATAGAAATAGAGTTGTGAACAAAAATAAAGAGCAGCAGTGGTGGTGATGGCGGTAGTGTGTAAGGATGTAAACAGTGTAAACAGAGCAGTGACCTGCTGTACATGCTGGAATGACACAGACTGTGTACAATTCTTCACCGGTTCTGTCGAGAAAGGCTCGTCACAGCGATGCTGGAAGCTGAATACAGACAACAGATAGTACAACACAATGTGAACAGATGCACCATGTCACATTCAATGTACAACAGAAGTACAACGCACATGCACACACACACACACACGCACACGCACACACACACAGAGACAGTTTTTAATAGACATCAGTCAATGTTGAAGAAAAGAACCGTTGATACAGAGTTTAACAGGCCGGACGATGTCATTCCTGTTGCCCAACCAATAGTGTTAAAGCACTGAAGGAAAATACACCAATCAGAGAAAAATCACCCACTCAACCTCGTCGCTTCTCTATCCAGTATCCACCAACTAATTTCAGGTGGAACAGACTCCGCATCCTTTACGTCAGCTCTCCAACGCCAGTGTCAAATGACACAACCACCACACATACACAGCAATGACACAGGACAACATCAGCCTAGCAAAAAACCACAGTTAATGTCTGCAGGCCTTTGCTGGCGGCAATAAGCGCAATCAGATTAGGAAAAAGAGGCTAGAGTTCTAAGCAACGGTGATATCTACATCGTCGTGCGTCGTGCTGTTTCCATACTGTGTTAACGACATAAGGAGACATAGCTAAAATCAGTCTAGTGCTCAAAAATGTCCGACATTACAGGAACACTGGGAGTGCAGAGCGCTAAAATGTGTCTCATAACATCACACTATGGCATCAGACATGATGCAGTTACTTACTTCAACTGGCAGAAGACTTCGGAGTACTGTGATGAGATTCCTGCCGCCTCAATGACTGTCACCGAGAAGACGAGAGTTGAGTTCGGCTGCAGGTGATCCGGCAACTTCTTCTCCTTAGCAACCACCGTCGAACTACCGGCATCTACCTCATCATCTGTTATAAACACCCAAAAATTAACCACAACAACACTGCACAATGGAGTGAGTGAGTGAGTAAATCAATTTATACACAGTGCATTAAAAAACAAAGTCACTAGTGCGCTGCATCCTCGACAAACAAAAATGTCTTTAAAAGTCGTTTGAACTGCCTGAGTTCAACATCAGGCTGTCGCAGTGTAGTGGGAAGACTGTTCCATACTTTCAAACCCACCGAAAAACTCCCGTCTCCGAGTCGAGTGCTAGTTCGCGGGACAGTGAGGGCATTGACGTCAGCCGAGCGAAGACAGCGCCTTCCGGAGTCATCGATAAGCAGACTAATAATAAGCAGATTACTAATATTTAATCTTGTATATTCTTTCTTCTTCACGATATTTGTAGGGACTGAAACCAGCGAGTCGGAGCAATTAGGAAAGATTGATATATCATGTTAAAGTATTAAAATATGTGTTGTGAATTACGATACGTGTGTTGAGACCTGGCATGAAGGAAGCAACACCATTTCTGTCGGGAGTCCGGTGGTAAATGAAGAAACAATGATGATGGTTGGGATTAGTGCTTTGTGTTACCTTGAGTCCTTTAACACTTATGACTGCGTGACAAGAAAAAACCTATGCCTCTCATCCACGAAGGTTTTCTTCCAGAATACGAGGAGGAAGAAAGCTGAAGGGGAACTTGAGTCACTAGGAAAATGGCTGTGAATGGAAGCAGGTACTGTGTAGACTCTGAGACTACTTCAATGCAGCATTCTCTCACTCTGCTCATGGTTATCAGCTGATGGTATCAGCACCTAAGATCGTCCGGCCTTCTCTGTGGTTGACTTGAAAGTACAAAACTGGAAGACTCACAGCACAGTACCGCTGCTCCTGGATGTGTGTTGAAAACATTTACTTACTGTCGCCTATGTGCTCTGATGACGACGTGCTATACAAAGTCAAGCTCACAATAAACCACATTACAATCTATTACAGTACCGTTCATTGGAATGTGACAATGGTCTGCTGTAATTCTCCTGTGACATTCTTCTGGTAGTAGAGCTGTGGGAGATACGTCCTACAACACAACCATCGACCTTTCTGTCACAGAACTCTACACTGAACAAGAAGCGCTTATTATTTTCGAGAAATAAATTCATTTGGTTAGTATATCAATACAAATAAAAATTCATAAATCACAACCAAAACTTTATTACCTTATTTTAACGTTTTGATATTATCATGAGATCTTCATCAAAAGAAGCTGGTACTCAGTTCTTCGGAGTCTTGATGCGGTGATCAGCTGTCGCATCAAGAAAGCGGTTGTAGGCAAGTCAGCACTCAAATCAAGCCAATCGTACAACCGACTGGAAAAAGACTACGGTCATCGACAGAGAACAAGACCGTCCTACTAGGTGGATCAATGAAGCTGTATATATATCCGCAAGGAAGGTCATTGAGCTATGAATCGAGACAAAGAGAATTATCAGTTGAGTCAAGCCTACGACCGCTTTCTTGATGCAACAGCTGATCATCGATCAAGACTCAGAAGAACTGAGTACCAGCTTTTTCTGATGAAGATCTCGTGATGAGATCGAAACGTCAAAATAAGGCAATAAAGTTTTGGTTGTAATTTAAGAAGCTCTGCTACTGCAGAGAGACCACACGAAGTGCTATGGTAGGAAATTTGCACTATGTTTCATGAGCTATAGAAGTTAAATGTTTCAAACAACAGTGACCTTGAAGGTCATTCAAGGGCATTGGCAAATGTGCCAATCGATAGACCACATACAATTTGCTATCAGTGCTGCACTGTAACTATGTTTCTATCTTGCACCTATATATCTATCTCGCACAAGACATTATCGCTTGTTTCCCAAAATTTAAAGAGGTCACGTGACATATTACACATACCTTTTGGGGCATTGTCATCAAAAGCCAATCACTTGATGTATTATACCTGCATACAAAATTTGGCGACTGTCGCTTCAGCCGTTCCGAAGATATGACTGCGGGCGTATAAATTGAAAAATGGGTCACATGACACTGACCACGCCCCTTCTGGGGTGGTTTGTCATCCTTAGATATGATATAGTCTACTGTGTACAACAAGGTCAAATCATCACATCTAATAGCCTCATTATTACTTCATGTAAGTGCTTGGAAAATGTGACCATAATTATTAAGATTATTGTTATTATTATATATTACTACAAAACCGTAGGTAACCTGTTTCTTCAAGACATAATCATCAAAGCAGATCTTTGCACACTTGGGACCCGTCACTCCTGCCATTTCCAGTTCATCATCTGCCACAGTCAACAACAACAAAAAACTGTGAACAAATACTGCAAAAGCATTGTCATACTGCATTAAGAAGTTAAAATGAAACAATCATCATTTTCTACGACAATTTATATAGTTCCGGTAACCAAAAGTGTTTTTTCAATTGCTGTCGATGTTTATTGCACTCGTTAGTTACATAATATTGTAAACCGATTATTTCATTTGATTTGCTTTTTTACAGTTTAGTTGTATTTGTGTTTTTATTTGTATGTGTTCGAACTCTGATTGTATGTCATATGTTTAGCTTTTGATATCTAGCATTGTTTTATTGCTACAATTTTAATAAACTTACTTACTTACTGACAGAATACACAGCTGACACATGAAAACATACTTCCCATACATACACACTGTCCAAAAATCATATAAATGCACTGCTGCTGCTGCTACTATTTCTGAGTATCAATCATTTTTCCAGGTAAACCTAGAATCTCAGATCCGCCACCACCTGTACCAACAGAGAACCATTAACGATTAATGGAAGTAGGAATTTTTACGGCGCCAGACGTCCTTTCTGCCATCCATCTATCAGTGTCAAAGCACTGAAGGGAACACCGAACATATACTCTAACCAATGGCCTGGCCTCATCCTTTCGCAATGGACTCCTGATAGACGGGGCACTGCTCCCCCACGCCGGCAGTGAGAATCACATAAATATGTGCACTGAAAATTAGGAAAAGTGACAGTCTTCAGCAGTGACACCTGGCGGTGATGAAAAAAAGTAGAACACCAGCGTAAAACTAGAACGCTTCTCTTATATAAACCTATCATATCTTTTTTCTAAAACCAGAAGATGGACTTCAGTGCCTCAGTGTCGACGTGGATGCTTTCGCAACGGCCTGCCTGCTGCAACCTTGACCTTTGACCTCCATAATCTAATCCACTCATCGGTAGGGGCTAGTGAATATTCTCGTCAGGTTTATCAAAACTAACAATATCTGACGGGACGAACGAACGGACGGACGAACGGGACAGCCTAAAAACATGCCTTCACTGACAGTGTCTGGGGGTGAAGACAATTACGTGGTTCAAACACAATCTGACTTGAGAGGAGCCGGACAGCGACTTGCAGGTGTCCAACAACGATGCCATGACCGTTGACTACAGCGACGCGATGAACCACGTCCAGACGGTAGTAGACGCTGCTCAGGTACACCGAAGCCCTGGCAATTCACGAACCACATCAAACGTATGTGTATCGTAAACGATCAAAAAGTTACAGAAAAAAATGACACAAACTAACATTCTTCGATTTAACCCGTCTTCTTCTACTACATTTGACACTTTGACAGGGTCTTGCCAACAAGAACTTTTGAAGATAAATGGAGGTTTCTCACAGACCAAACGTCCTTTCCATTGACCAATACACACCGCCAAAGACATTACAGGAAATACAGCAAACAAAAAAAACTACTGCAACAGCAATCATTTATTGGCTACTGCCACTTGGAAAAATCTAAATATGCGCAATGCATGGTGGCCTGTCTGCTGGAGATGCCCTCAACTGTACCCAGGATCGAGCCGTGTGGAGAACGTACGCTATGGCCTCCTCGGCCTTGCGTTGATGACAACAAAGGAAAGAACCTTCGGAGATGAGTGGCACATATGCCCTTCTTCCAACTATGTCAAAGCAGAGAAGAAAACTAATATTTGCGCAAATCCCATCACCATTATTTAAATACAAAATTCTGCACACCTGCCAATAAGACGAAACCATGGAAAGCGGTCATAGAAAGGATCACATCCAGTTGCCGCTAGTATTTCATGATGTTGTAATGTCGTTGGCATCTCCGACTCTCTCTGATACATCTCCCGCATCGCATCCAAACGACGCCTGCGATGACGGATGTATACCAATGCCATATACACAACATATATTAAGTAAGCAAGAAAGTAAGTAAAAACATTCACAAAGTGCTGTAATCAAAAATACAAAAGCTTGCACACCAGCCAATGAAAATAAACCACAGTAAGTGGTCACACAACGAATCTCTGCTAGTAACTGCTAATATTTCATGGTTATGATCAAAAATGACCCTGTAATATTTTGCAGTACGAATCAGCAGTGTGCCAACTTACAATGTGTTGTTTTAACATTTTGTTAAATGTGTGAATAATTCACAGCAGCAATAATTGCCTGTCATCCACTGACATTGGTGTATGTACACACCTTATCTTATGACATTACTACTCTACACAGCCAATAGTGTTCTCAGACAAAACAGAGGTGGAATCAGTCAAAAAGATTAATTCAACTGAGATTGGCATAAAATTTGGTAAATTTGCGGAAAACAGACTAACTTTTTAAATGCTGTGCTTCTTTGGCATAATAACAATATGATACAATAACAACATTGTACAGATTAAATGTAAAAAATGTTGTAGACATATCACCGGAACTTTTCCATGCTCCAGTTATGCACCGCTCCATTCTTTGTGTCATGGACTTGGACGGCAACAATTGTTGAAGGGAAAGGTTGTAAAGAGCTGTGCCTGCCTGGAGGTCGCAGTTCAGTTGGCAGAGGAGAATACAGAGTGTCAGTCAACAGAATGAACTGGAACTGCACCTGTGTAGTCAGCACATTAGGAACAGTTCACTAGTGTGAACGATCACTGGCTAGGCTAGAGGTTGAGTTAGCAGCTATGGATAGGACAAGCAACCCTTCCAACTACTGACCCACTGTACCAATAACACTTTGGACTAACAACAACAACAGCAGCAGCCACTTTATGGCCATCATGTAGGTCAACCCGTGTTAGCTGGCACCAGCAGTTAAGAACTAGAAATTTTGTTGAAACAAATTACTTAGTTAGTTGGAGTTTAACGTCCCTTTTCAGCACAAATATGGCTATATCAGAGACGATAGGTCAGCAGTGGAGAGCTATCCCTACCCAGTAAAGGAAGGCCAGCGATACAATAACCTAAACCCAGGCCGCCTTTTCGTTCAGCAGCCACCAAAAGGGGAAAGGGATCGAGAGGCTCATTTAAATCATTATGATAGCGCCTACAACAGGGGGAGACAACTCACACCGCAAGACAAAACTAAATCAAATATCACAAAAGCAAGCATGCATCCTTAACTAAAAATACATATAACACAAAATCAACACACACAAAAAACTAAAGCCAGGTTTAGGAACGTAAAAGAAAGAAAACAGATGAAGCAAAGTAAAAAAGGAAAAGTAAAAGATACTGAAAGATAGAGTAGAAGGTATGGAAGTGGGAAAGTGAAGAGATAAGGGGGGGATTGCCCCGGGCCCACACGGGGCTTTTGTTGGAACCACGTTTTACTGCCCACATACCCTTGTTGACAACAGTAATGAGGGTTGAAAGTAACTTGGCAAGAGTCCGCATCGCCTTCTTTTCATGTCACCCTCACAGCAGCAAATGCTTTGCCGTATGTGCTGGGCAGGCACATTCGCCATGCATAGGTTAGTTACTCAAACGTGGCCCCCTCTGGTGGGGGATCTGGACCCCCATCTAATATATGGTTCCTTGGACCCGCGTGATTTAGTCTCCTAAATGTCACCTCAAACGATCCAGCCATTTTTGCACAGCTCTCCCGTGTGCCCATCACAAAAACACACAAACAGACAGACACACACTACGTGTTGTAACATCTTCAGCAACAGGTCTGATCTCAGGCGCTGCATGCAGGCGATGCCGACTAATAATAACAAGTGATCAAAATAATTTGACAACAGGCCACATTGCGCTGTGCACAAATCCACTATAGTGGATATTAGTTGGACTGTCCGCATTTGAACCAAAGCGTATTTATCACTAAGTGATGTTACGATATACCCAACCCCACATACACATAAGACGCCCCTGCCAAACAGTCGTTCAATCGTAAGCAGGATGTGCTGTCATTGGTTGACGCCGAAAGGCCAAGACATCTAACGAGCTGTTGCAGCGACGTCATTGCATGCAATGGCCAGCGAGAACTGTTATATCATTACTTTTTAATCGCTGATTCCTCATAAATGCCACTGTTGATCTCCTAAAGAAATACACTTGTATATTGTCGAGGCAAAGAGCTTTCCATTGATATATTCTGTGAACATATGCGTTCAGCTGTGTTTGTCCCCATACTTGACAATGGGCTGCCACTTCCTCCTCCCCCAAAAATACCCCTTCCCTTGGAAGATCGGGGCCTCCATCTAACACGATTCCTTTGGCCCACCTGAGTCACCGCCCTAAATGGAATATGGATCAGTTCAGTCGTTTTTGCAGGGCTCATGACTGTGACCATCAGACAGACTGACTGACAGACCAACTGACCACACTACTCCATGTGTAGCAACAGGCGGCTGTTGCTAGATGCAATGTGACCTATTAATAATAATGATTGTTATTATAATTACGTATAATATATACATATACATAGAATATTACAACGTATATGTATGCTGATATATACTGTGCTACAATTCACCTATTCCTCCACCCATCACTTCTTCCTCTTTTGACTCACCACTCTGCTCATCCATAACTCCCTCTCTCTTTCACTCCAGACTTTAAAAAATACCTGTTTCACAAATCCTACCCCCGTAGTTTCACTTCTTCCTCCCGGACTGCCTTCACGGACTATTGCCCAGACTGTTTCTTCTGAGCTACTCCTTATTTGTTTTTCCTTATTTTTCATTTCTGTGCCATGCGCTAGATTAAGCTGGCTGGCCACCTTGTCAGCTTTTGAGAGCATGTAAATCTATCGCATCATATCGTATCTCTGTTTACTAGTCTAGTCTAATTAGTCCAATTCACTTTCGCCATTTATGACTGCTGCAAGGAGATGGCAAAACTGGACAATGTTGGAAATACATAATCGGTAAGCAATAAATAGGATTGGATCGTGGACAGAGCCTGGTAGTACTCCACCTATGAAATGTCTGAGATGTTCTCAGTTACGACATATGCCACAAAACCATCACAAGAAAGAACACAACTATCACTTTTCAAGCTTACCTTTTTCTTCAGCTCAACAGCGATTGCATTTGCTTCCTTTACGTAGACTGCATTGGCCCACAGCTCATCCTACATTATCCACATCATGCAGTTCTCAGTTACATGCCACAACAGGTTTTTAATTTGTCTTTCACTCTGCTATCAAAGCGTTGTCATCACAACGGCTAAAACCAACGTGTGCACGGTCTTCTGGTTAGAACGGCAGACTCACAAAGTCACCATCTTTTAACACAATCGGCTCATTAGGTGCATATGTGTGTGCCTTATGCCATGTCTCTGTGTGTGTTTTTACTCTGTCTGTCTGTCTGTTTTGTCCTTTAACTGTTATTTTATTGTCTGCATCTTTGTGCGACTAAACATATTCATTACAGTAAAGGTAAGCATCAATAACATCACACAGTAAGAATATTTCTAAGGCACAGATAAGCCGACAGTCACAATGAACTGTGGTCAACATCAAACAGAAATATTTTCCATAGTCACTCGAACAGTTCATAGCTAATGTCACATTGCAAAGACAATGATGGTCAACTGTTTCACACGCATGAATCAGCAACAACAAAGCTTGCTGCTGACACTGCTGTGTGTACATGGAACCATCTGTGTCCTGTTCTAATCTACAACTGACCACACCCCAGATTCATGCTGCTTTAACAACATGCACACTATAAACTCACGTTTAACTAGAAAGCCATCACTCAAAGTCACACCTCACTTTCTCAACATTTTTAGCCGACTGTGAATTTCTGGCTTACTTACAGTTTGTAATTCAGATATACTTTTACAGCTATGACTGGTTTTCCCGACTTCACTTTCACTTTTATATAAAGGGATATTTTCACACTGTGACCTTGACCTATGATGTTGAGCTTCTAAATTGAGCTAGGTGGTGTCAAGTTACACCAACATGTCAAATATCTAGGTCAAAGGTCACTTTGCTTGAAAGTTATTGTCTGCACTAAAAGACACACGACACACAAATACAAGCAATCAATTGCTGTACATCGCCACTAAACTGGTTGGTAATTATCGTCACAAGACAGCAGCAAATATGGCCAACCCGCAATGACGTGTACTGGTAGAATTTCCAGCGGCTGAAAGCCCATGCAGCTAGCTGACGTTGCTTCTCCGTCCAGTTACATTCTGTAACACCGTACACATCAATGTCGAGGTCACTAGAAAATAATGATCTGTAGCCTTCAAACCTCTCCAGTGCACAACACAACGTAGTGATGGGCTTATTACTGACTGATTTAGTGGTCCAGGAAGAGAGCAATCAGTCAAGTGTATGTCTGTCTGTGTGTCCACACAATAACTTTTCAACTAAATGACATTTGCCTAAATATATGATGGCATAATGGTTTATTCGTCTATCAAAGTCAAGTTTGAACATCAAGGTCACAGGTCAAAGTTCACATTCACAGAATGAACTAGAAGATAGACTTCGATGTCCCAGCATCAACGTAGATACCTTCATCATCTCCGCCGCCTGCTGTAACCTTGACCTTTTACCTCTGACCTCCAGAATCCAATCAGCTCATCAGCAGGGGACAGAGAATATTCCCCGACTGACGGACGAACAAAGGAACGGAGAGATGAACGGGACAACCTAGAAAACATAATGCTTTCGCTGACATCGTATGCTAAGGCATAAAATCAGGCCAGTCAAATAAGAACAGCACAAACAGTCTGGATGACATTTACCAAGGTCATCATCATCGGCATCGAAGTCTTCAAATGTCATGCTTGACATCATGCTGTGACGTTCCAGCTGCTCCTGTAGAGTGTTGATCTTTGATTCATAATCCTACATACACACACATCGCAATCATTATCATCAGGACTCTGATTGAGTTATGGTTTTACATCCCACCTGATACAAAATAGGTCATTTCGGAGATCTTCTTACCAGCCAATCTCTTGGCTTAGTACTGAATAACTGAAACAAACACAACAAAAGTAAACATGCATCCATAACAAAATATACTACAAAATATAATGAACCCCAAAAAACTAAAGCCAGGTTTGGTCGCCTCCTATGACCTCCGGCCTGGAAACAGAATGGGTTTATTCTGTAATGAGTAGATAGATAAATCAGGACATAATCAAATAAGGAAGTAAATAAGTAATAATGAAAGCATAAGGAAAGAATAGAGGAAAAAAAGTAAAGAAGGAAGAAATGGAGGAGAGTTAATGTGACTTCAATAAACAATCTAGTAAAGTGGACATGCTTCTGGTGTTCCATTCAATGCACTGACATTGCTGGTCGGCCAACAAGAACGGCATCTGACCTGCAAAAACCACAACAATCCCAAGTAGATGCATATACCTGTCTCTGCTTCTCAAACTGTCTTTCTGTTGCTGCTTTTTCCTTTGCATACTGTTCTTCGAGCTCCTTCAGTCTGTAAACATATACTAACATCTGGCTATCACAAAACATTACAGTCCAGATATGAGGAAGGCAGATCACACTGGAAACAGAGACAAACAAACGCAAGACCTCACCGTAATCAACATCTGAAAAAGTCTGAGGTACAGCTGCACAGACAATTACTAATCAACAGACTATTTGTTAAAAAATGCAATAATGAAGATTTTCAGTAAGTAAATTTGACTAATAGCACATCGATGTAGTGCTGATACCAAAGAAAAGTGTTTTATGTCATTCGTTGGGCTTGCAAAACAGTTTTCTGTACATCTGCAATGTCCGTTCTGAACAAAATCCATGTTCCAGAAATACGCAAATGTTGCCATTCGGCAGTCGTTTTGGGAATTCTCAGCTAACCCCAGTAAACTCTGGAACAGCAAGCCAGCTGAACAAAACCATTAAGTTGTTGTGACGTCTACGCAAAGATATTTGTTAGTCATTCGAACTCAAACAACAGACTGTGAAAAATTTCATAAACCATAATGATGTTGGCCGATTTGGGTTTAACACAGATAAAGCATAATGATCCTAAATGTTTTTGCTGAATATATGCTGATCAAAATTGATAATATATCATTAGCCTTAGGAAAGCTAACAAAATAAAAAATCTCCTCTGCAGCCCTAGTTCATAGTAGTCCCGCAAAAAATTCTCCATATGACAAAGAGACAAAACTGACCGTGATTGCATTTCTTTGCGCAAATCAACACCTTGCTTCTCAAGAAGCTCATGTTGGGCATAGCACCAGTCAACTGCTTCTGCACCTGAAATTGTTCAGTTCACAAACTTAACTAATTTAGCATATCACTTCCCAACTGTTGCACACAAAGACCACATGTTGGCCCAAAACATTAGTTAATTCTGTGCTGTATCACAGCTGATAACCAACATCTGCTAATTTCTCTTCCTGTCCACAACAGTAATGAACAACTACTCTGTAATTCACCTCACTGTAACAAAATCAAACAAGAAGCTCGAGATATACACAGGTACAACTTGGAACTATTTAATTACTTTGTGTCCCAGCTATGACATATGACTTTGTCACATTTACGTTTCTGCTCACTTGCAACACTACTGTAATACATAACAAATGGCATATTACTGTACCATTTCTGATATATTACTATTTTTTTCAAATGACATTCAATAAACTTCCTGTTAAACACAACAGCAGAATTACAAAGACCACCGTGTCTATTATTTATAGCTTACATCAAGGCACTCTGAAAAGTGCTCTGAATTATATAACAATAGATCAATTCACCTTCTGGAGATGCTAACTTCTTCTCTGCCATTTCCCTTGCTATAATAACCGCAAACCACATAACTGATGTCACTATATTGTACACTGTCATGCAAACACCGTACTTTTTGCAACTGTTAATAAAACACTACAACCATTTTATGGCTACTATTCAAGAAAATCTGGGTTAGCTGGCACTGCTAGTTAAGAACTAGAAAATCCACAGCAGAAACATGTTTTTCCTCACATGCCCTAAAGCGCTGACGGCTACTAGGCAGTTGGATTACAGAATCTGGTACAGAGACAGCAAAACATAAAATAACAATAAAATAAAACAAAGAACATAAGCTTACTAACAAAAATGCACACATACTAGAAATAATGTAGCTCAATTAAGTAAGATAAATAACATTAATCATACAATGATATATGTGCATATCTACTGTTGTATAAGACACTGTTATTAACTGTAATCATAATTATAATAGTAAATATTACCACCTACATTTAAATGTCTCCATTTATGTGAACCTGTGTAAGCCAGCCACCTTAATGACTCTCTACCTTTACCTGTTCTGGAAACAAACCTTTGGGAACAGCTGCTGGGACAGGTATTTTTACAGGCAGGATGCCGATGTGATTGAAGTTCCATTACCATTAACTTAAATGACACTGCTGGATGCCCTTTCTGTCAATACCAATGTTAACTGTAAATTTACGGAGCACATAATTACAAAGATTCTAAAAAGAAAGTTTTAAATCACACCAGAAACTGTCATCTGACCCACAGTATTACTTCCTTTAAACCTGCTCTCCTGGAATATTGTAAATATTGTAAAAACACTGGCTACAATCTACGTCAGCGTACACATAACCTCACTCTCCAAGAACCTGTAAATAAGCAGAACTATCTTACTCGAATGTTGTTCTCAGATATGTACTGATTAATGACAGTGACTTTGTATTTTTTCTCTATTTTTAATTTTAATTTTATGATTATTGCATGTATATATTCAATTGTAATGTGTCTATCCATTTAAATGTGCATGTTTTACGGCTACTTTTTGTAAAGTTTGCGTTTGTCACATTTTATTAAAGAATTACTTACTTACCTACTTAATCATACACTTACCTATCGCCATG
>Ga0209780_1001475_pt1 | contig 15559 bp, 10 predicted proteins | sample WorMetexBAHAMAS2_FD_187384 | JGI IMG/M metagenome (GOLD analysis project Ga0209780, IMG submission 187384) | Marine gutless worms symbiont microbial communities from Max Planck institute for Marine Microbiology, Germany - Inanidrilus exumae... | ecosystem: Host-associated > Annelida > Digestive... | reverse complement strand
AATACGATACGATACCATACGATTCGAAGTGTTTAGCGTGCGCTGAAAAGTTGACGGATAATCAATTTAATCTACCGCACGGGAGCAAACATAAAAAATACGGGAAAGTGATGAAGAGAGAGAGAGGGAGAAACTAGGGTAGGAAGGATGTGTGAAAGCCGGCAATGAAAGTTGAAAGAGTAAGTGAGTTATGGATGATGAGAGAATGAATCAACTACAGAGGAAGACGATTTGAGTACAGCTGAATAGAAAGAGTCGATGAGTCAGAGTTGGACAGACTGGGACGAGGTTGACGGAGTGAAAGAGGAACTGATTGTAGAGTCACCGTGAAGCATATCGAACGACTTGATCACGATGAAGTAGATCGACAAACGAGAGAGAGAGAGTGGCAAGAGATGAAATTATGAGGTCGAATACTGCGAGGAGTCTGCTGAACAGTGATGACGTTATGCATGTATGAAGGTTGAGTGGTTGGGAGGAGTTTGTATGTGAGTGACAGGAGCTTGTATTCGTTGCGTTCAGTTATTGTGAGCCAGTGAAGAGAGCGAAAGATTGGAGTGAAATGACAGGATTTAGCGGCTTTAACAACAGCTCGTGCGAATGAGTTTTGAAAAATATAGTTTGAGGTGGAATATTTGAGACTTAGACCGATGTCACACCTGCAATCTGATCGCGCAACTTTGTCGCGCAACTTTATCGCGCGACAAAATCGCAAGTGTGACATGGCGTGTCGCGCAACTTCTCAACAGTCGCACAACTCCTTTTCCGATTAGAGCAGCGATCTATTTAGTGCAACTTTGTCGCGGAAATGCGGTGAACGCTAATTGGTCAATTCTAGTTTATGTGACAAAGTTGCAGTGTACGACATGCACAGTTGTATACTGCAACTTTGTCGCACGAAAAGGTTGCGCGACAAAATTGCGCGATAAAATCGCAGGTGTGACATCGGTTTTAGGGATGTTGTGGTAAAGAGAATTACAGTAGTCAAGTTTGGAATGAGCGATGGAGGGTACAAGCTGTTGTCCAATCGAGGTAAGGGCAGATACAGTGAAGTTGACGAATATAACAAGTGGTCAAAGAATTTTAACGAAAGTCCGCATCGCAGGGGAACCTGCCCATGTAGCTCAGTGGTTAACACACTCGGGCGCCATGTACAGTGGAGCGTGACGCGCCTCAGGAGCCGGGTTCAAAGCTCGGTCTGGTGGCGTCCGCCTTCCACCAAAGAATATTTCTAATAATTTCTTCGCACATGATGAACAGAAAGATAGTCCCGGCAGGAAAAAGAGGGTTCGACGGCATCCTCTTTATATAATCTGCGACCATTGCTGACACCTTGAGTAGCAGCGTCAAGGTTGCCAGCCGCGCCGGCGTGGCTGAAGCTGAAAGGCATGGCTGGCCACTGGCTGGTGCAGCACACAGTACCAGTCAGGGCTAAGCCAGAGGGTAGGCCATGTCTAGAGGGGTGCGCTACAAATACTCGACAAGCTGCTCACTTCCTACGTGTCCCTCCTCCGCCCTACACGTCACACATACACTAGCACACACCTACAAATATACCAGTAACTAAAATAGCTGCTTGGCCTTCCATCTAATACCTGGTTCCTGGGCCCATACCTGTCGTCTCCGGTTCTTTCAAACTTACTTTGGACCGTTATTAAATTTCGTTGCAGAATTACGAGAGATGGCTGAAATATGCTTTATTACAATGAATATATAATTGCCGTTAGCCTATTAACGTTACAATATAGCCTACCTGAGCTGCTGAAAGTGCGTCCTGCGTGGGTAGATGGAGGAGTCTATAGCGATTGCTCAGTGACAGAGTTCTGACGTTGTGCCTGTATTTTTGTAGGGCATGCGGTTGGCGGTGTGCTGATGGTGTCAGCCGGCCTGGAGTATGACGTCACATCCGGTAGTGAGGTGGTACTCGACTGCTTGTTTCACATGGAAGGCTACCGGATGTTCGACAACCCGACGGTCTGGGAGAAGACGCAACTGAGTGAGCGGACGAGGGTGAACATCATGGGCGTGGTCCAGGAGCCTTTTGCCAGTACACGAAGATTCCAAGTCGTCTTTTTCGAAAATGGACCGCGATATCGTCTTCGGCTGACGATACAAGGTTTAGGCCTGCACGGCGATACTGGCGTTAGTCTGTCTGTCTGTCTGTTTGTCACCGAGCGACCAGCCACTGCACCGCAGTCGTAAGTGAGTAAGTAAATTTATAGAGCGCGGTTGTCGTCAAGAACCTCTAACGCGCTGAATGCACTTGTATCGAGCGAACAGGTACGTTTTAAGCAAACGTCTGAAAGAGTTTGCACTGATGGTCGGGTCTCGGATAAAATCTAGGAGAGAATTCCAAACTGTGGACCGACAACTGAAAAGGCCCGACGGCCGTAAGGGTTGAGCCGGTAGCGAGGTACTGCAAGCAGTTGACGGTTAGCGGAACGCAGGTGCTGCCGAGTGTCGACACCGGCGGCCGGAACGCAGTAGTCCGACAGGTACGGCGGTGCGCGGCCGTTCAGACACCGGTGAACTGTCACTGCCAGCTTGAAAAACACCCGGTCGGGGACGTAGAGCCAGTGAAGTTCATCATGCAGTATCTGACCCAGGCCACGGTCAAACTTCCAAGTGCCGGTGACGACACGCGCAGCAGCGTTCAACACACGCTGTAACTTGTCCTTTACTGGTACATCAGCAAGAACAGTGTTGCAGTAATCAATGCGTGAATTTACAACAGCGTAGACGAGTGTAGCCAACGAGTTGGAGTCCAACGACCGCCGGAGACGTCAGAGTTGACGCAGTCTGTAGTAGCAGCCCGCGCAGGTGCGAGAGACGTGGTGATCCAGACTCAGATCACAGGAGATGTCGACGCCGAGCAGACGAACATGGCTGCAGGCAACGGTACTGTCGGCTCTAGCTGGAGTACAGGATACCCTGCCAGTAAGCGTCCGTGGCTGTAACTCGAGCTGGCAAACAGCAGTTCTGTTTGATCGGCGTTGAGCTTCAGTCTGTTAGCAGACATGACATCCAGTGTCCGATGTCCAGGACACAGCGCTCAAGTTGGTCGACGGATGACGCGATTTTGTTGCGGTAGAAGTGAACGTACCCGCGCGGCGCTAGCGATGCCTGCGTGTGTTTGACTGTATGTGTGTGTCTGTCCGTCTGTCTGTTTATCACACGCCGGTATTGTATCAAAACGGCTATTGTCAGCCGCCGCAACAAACACCGTTCGACCTGCGTGTCACGGTCAGTGATAGTGCGACGGCTCATCAACTGCGCTGCTTGAGATTTAGAGGCCGTGACAGACAGACAGACAGACAGACACGTGCCCTCACCGGCGAGCACACCACGCAGTGCAATGCGTTTAGCTGATGAAGATGATGTTGCGGTTGCAGACGCAGTGGTTGAAGACAGCGGCAACTACACATGCGAGGTTCGTGGCCACAAGTCGACTGTACTCAGTCACGTGACTCACGCCCTCTACGTCAGATGTACGTACACCAGTTACTTACTTACTTACGCATCTTCATACTCGTCTGTTATCTGCTGTTGTTAACTTTTGACCGTTTTTACCGCGCGACGCTATGCTAGCGCGGTATGTGCTGTCGTCATGTGTCTGTCTGTTAGAAGCCGGTATTGTAGCAAAAACAGCTAATCATAGGATCACGGACACAACGACAGCGACCGCAGTTTTCTGTTGCCAAAGATCTCGGCGAAATTCCAACGGAGTCACTTTCAGCGGGGCACCAATTACAGATGAGGTAGGTTAAAGTCGGCAGTTATCGACCAGTAGCTCGTTATATCTCAGAAACGGTGCAAGATAAGGACATACACGGTGGTTCAATAACCGGCCCCCTGTTATAATTTCAAATAACTTCAACAAATACTGATCAATATCTACAGTTTTTGGTATGGACAACACACAATAAGACTCCAATGTTTACATATGTAACTTGCGAGTTTTGATGAAACAAAGTACCAGCTTAGGTTAATTTTATAGCAAGCATTTACACTGTGTATCAAAAGCCGGACCCCTGCGTTTACTGGAACAAGAAACAACAGCAGTCGTGACATGTTTAGCCGTTCAACGTGAAAATGTCGGCAGAGGACATGCTACAGTCGATGTTACAAGCGCGACGAGCAGATGCGTTATCTTGCTGCAAAAACGTACGTTTTCTTTTCAAATGTTTCGAAAAATCACGCAAAGTAGTAGTCTTCTTCCATCCTTTTGTATGAAATTCTTTCATCAGTCTCTTAGTTTCGTAACCTTTCAACTCATACAGTTTTTTAATTAAAATACGACCCTCTTGGCACACAGACCCATTATTAACGTCGTCTGCTGCAGAATGCAGATGGTTGCCACTGAAATAAACAAAGCTGGTACCCAGTTTCATCAAAACTCGCCAGTTACTTGAATACTGAAGAGTTTTTAACGATTCTCTAAGCCAAAGATCATTGACGTTGGGTCACATTCTGTGCAGCTGTTTGAAGATGTACGTAGGCTAACAGGGGTCCGGTGTTTTGAACCACCGTGTTGTTACTATTGAAAGCTAATGGAAACTCGTAATCACTCCAACGAATGACATTGTTTTCAATGTCGTCATTAACGTGTGATCAGCGAGGAACTCAAGAAGTGACCACTTACTACAGCAAACCGCCGCATTTTACGCATTTTGCATCGCCTTTCACATCTTGGTAGTGGTTGGAGATAGAGACTTCGAATTTGGTAGAATATGTTGAACGCGGCAAGTGCTAGCTCATGTGCACGGACGGCAAACCATCCCCTACAGAGGCATGGTCAGGTCACGCAAACCATTTACATTCTGGTGGACACCAACCATGTCTCTGGAACTGCTGAAGCTTGAGTTGTCAATCGGAAAGCGCTTGTGGCTTGTAATTTCAACTATCATTTCGAAACTGAAGGACTTCTTAAGGTCACAGCCAGTCACGTACACTGCAAATGTGGTAATATTTCGGAAACGAGCACTAATAGTAGATGACATTGGGCCTATCAAATAGAGACAATTTTGATGACCTTGAGTCGCCTTCGAGGTCATTCCCTACTGCAAGCCTTTCAAGAATGACTTTTACCCGCGCGACGCTATGGTTGCGCGGATAATTGCTGTGATCGCGTGTCCGTCTGTCCGTCCGTCCGTCTGTTACAAGTCGGAGTTGTCGGTTAACAACACTTGCGACGGTCAACCTGCCGTTGCGAAATTTCTCTACGTCCAGAGTTTGGAGGAAAATGTCAGCGGGGAGTATAGTTATTGTGGAAATACTCGATGACCGGCAGCAGTTTATCACACTGAGCTGAGCATTCATCTTTTGTACAAGGCGAGCCGCGAGACACGACTCTTGGCGTGGCAGCTGAGTTGTTACCAGGTCACATTAACATGACGGACGTCTAACCCGCCCGTGAGCGGTCCTACAAAATTGCGTCGTCAATTTTCGGTCGACGATTAGTCGACGATTAGTCGACGATTAATCGACTAAAGCCCGGTGTTTAATGAGCTATAATATTTCAGTCCTATAGCACGGTGCTATTGATACGAGATCGACGTAGCTAAGCACTGTTGTCTAGTTGCTGCTGCTGTACAGGGCCGCTGGAGTCTCTGTATATGACGTCAGACGGCGACGACACGACGATGACGTCATCGTTACTACTTCCGCCCGTGACGTCACTGACAGTTTACGACGGCGACAGTGTATCACTGCGCTGTGTGTCGCGCGGGGGTTGTCCCGCTCCTCGACTGCGCGTGCGCATCGGCCACACGGAAGTGACGTCATTGTTTCGGCGGACCAATCATGACGTGGAGGTGTCCGGTAGGCGTGGCCTGCGCCGACTGACGTGTGGTGCCACCTTGCGGACGTCGAGACTTGTTGCTAGGCGACAGTACGACCAACTGACAGTCCATTGTGAGGCTGAATCGAGCGTGGAAGGCGCCGTGGCAGCAAACAGGACCGAACTGCGTCTGTTCGTACAGTGTCTGTATCACGTCGCCATCTTGTTTTTTTCACATACACACACACACAGACACACACACACACAGCGAGGCTGCGTGACTGCGTGATGTTTACATCATGACGCGCGGTCAGCGTGGAGTTACCGTGACAAAAAGAACACGGTCAACTCTGCTATTCGCTCTCATCGTCACTGTCATGTCTTCTTCTTTCAGTTCAGTAACTTAATGGCCGACGTACATGTGAGAGCTAGGAGCACCAGTAAAGGCAGTTTCTCACACGCGCGCGTGTGTGTGTGTGTGTGTTCGACCTTCATACGTCGATCATTAGCTATACAATTTGAAGAAGTGTACATATCAGTTGAAACATTTCTTACTGAGATATACTCGTAGCCTTGCTGTTACAAGCAGTTACTGCTGATGTGGATGAGATGTAGTTGTGAATATTCATGACGTGTCACGTGACAACATTGCAGATGCTCCGACGGTCGACTGTGCCCAGACGTGGGCGCGTGTTGGAGACTTGGACGTGAGATTGCAGTGTCGGGTCCGGTCGAGACCTGGTCCGACGGCTCTCTACTGGGTCGTGGATGCCAACGGCACGACCGTATCCAGCGGCGATACACTGAATGATTACTGGACACTAGTCAGAGTCAGTATTTGTCCACTGTCTGTCCGCCATGTTGAAACTCCTGCCCACTCTACTCTGGATTGGTCATCAGTGTGCGGTGCATCTTCCTTTGCGCCTACAATCACCAACAAATCTCTCTGACTTCTGGTCAATTTCACCCGTAGATGTTTCTGCCTAACCTCAGAGAATCTGTCATTTCTCCACTGCTTAAGACGTCCACCTTAGACAAAGATGAGCTCTCTAACTGTCGCCCAATCTCTAGCCTTTCTCTCATATCTCATATCGCATTGTTAAACCGTGGTTCATTGATCACTTCACTATCAACAGATTACTTAATCCTCATCAATCTGCCTACTGTGTATGTCATTCCACTTAAATGGTTCTTTTATGTTACCGATACAGACCCATCAGTGCAATAGGATCGCAAAAAGTATCATGTCTTTGCCTTCGTGACCTCTCTGCCACCTTTGACACCATCGACCATAACCTCTTAATCACTCGCCTCTTATCTTAGTTTGGTATTCGTGGCTCCATTCTTAACTGGTTCAATTCTAACTTAAGTTATCGTCCGGATGTCTTTGGCGATGACTCGAGAGTACTTGCAATGATTAGTCTTGCATCGTATCTAACAGGAACGTGATATGTTGTTGGTGATAGAATTACGTGAGTGATTTCAGGACGCTGGTGATGGGTCGTTGGCTACGAACTTGTTCGTTCGGAAGGCGAGGATCGGTTCGTTTCGGAAGTACTCGTTGATCGCCGAAAACGGTGTGGGAAAAACCGTGTACGGAGTGCAGTTGTACCGAGGTCGGTGATTGCGGTGATTGACTCGGCAATAGACGTTTACAGATTTTTCACAATAATGAGTGTGCGACATGCTAATTTGATGTCTCGAAGTTCAAATGTCATCATAGCGCAGAGCCTGATTGTCGACATTTCTAATTTTGGAACAATAACAGAAGCGATCGAGATGTCGTTTGCGTCGAGAACTCTGGTGGACTCAGGGAAACACCTTGTAGCCGTAGAGAATAACAGAATTTGGCTTCTCCACTTTGTGCTCCGCCTATTGTTACCGACCGAGTAGCGTGGTCTGTTCTGTCGGTCTGTCAGTCGGTCCTAGTGAGCCCTGCAAAAACGGCTGAAGCGATCGAGATGCCGTTTGCGTCGACGACTTTGGTGGGTCCAGGGAAAGACCTTTTGCATATAGCGGGCCGCTTCGGGTGGATACTGTATTGTGTTCATTCAACACAATACAGCATTCTAGTTTCTTTTCGTTTCACATGTACGAGCATTTGAAATAAAACGGATAAAAACTGTTTTATTTAAGTTTGATTTCAGTTATAAGCGCCGCTCTAGGCATATTATGTCTGCTCATATAACAATATACCTCGAGCGAATAAGATTGTGACTTTAATATGCCTATACATGTGCTAAATTGTTGAATGTATTCCGGATATAATAATGCAGCAACATGACGGATGGTACACTAGCTCATGATGGCCGGGCTGTTAACATTTGGTACAGCGACTATATAGCGACTATCATGCCTATCTGTTACACACTTCTCTCATAATGTATGTGAATTAGAGAAAACCGATCGGCACGCCGCCGAAAGTGTCTCGGCGCGCATCTCTCTAATGAATATTTATGACTGGACGGGATGAATGATTTCCACTCGAGTGAAAAGGGTTAATTGCTGTAAGCTGTAGCGTTGAGACTTGTTGAACTTGAATGATGATGCAGATGACGCAGACAGCGATGACGTCAACCTCGTCGACAGAACAGCTCCAGCCGTCGTGTCCGCACCGGACTTGGTCACTGGAGTGGGACTCAAGGACACTGCAGTGGGACGTCAGCCGACCGTGGTCTCCTTGCTCCACGCTCAGCAGCCCGAGGATGAGGATGAGGATGACGTAGCGACGTGGACGAGGAGCAGTGCTGGCAGCGACCTTGTCCACAGTTCTACTTCGACCACATTTAGTCTCCTCAACCTTCTCTCTTTCTCCCTCTTCTCTTCACTTCTACCGCTGTCAGTCATTGGTAGTCTAGCATCGGCCTTAACAACTACCGAAACGACCGAGTAGCGTGGTCTGTCGGGCCCAGAGTCCTCGACGCAAACGCCAATAGGTTTCGACGTAGGCCTATAGAAATCATGACAGAACTAGCTGGCGGGCAAAAGTTAACTGAAAAATCAGTGACTGTTGAATTGTGTTATTAGTTTTATTAAAAAAACTGGCTTCAAATCCAACACGCAGAAGCCATCACATGAGTCGGCCGCCTGTCATAAATGTAAAAGCTAGCTTCTTTGCCTTAGAATTTGCGGATAAATTTTGATAGTTGCTGTTTTAAAGCGTCGGCTTATACAACGAAGAGAAACTGAAGCCAATCTTTTTGTTTTTATAATGTTTGCGGTGTTATTACGTAAAACAGTAAGAGCTGTAATAGTATATGGGCTGACATTGTAAAGTTCGTTGGGCCAATGTTGTCATCGTGCCATATTTCCCGGCGATTGGTCAAACCGTTGCTGATAAATTGCGACTTAACGGTTTTTAAATGGTGCCATCTTGATTCTTAAAGTTCGAAATTTTAATGCCGATACGATTCGGGAAGGACAGTGTGAGTCACCGTGCCAAATTTCGTCCAAAAATAACTGGTAATTATCTAGTCAAAAGAAATGCAGTCATGTGATGTTGATCATAATCGCAATACAATATTTGTTTAATAAAATACGCATTGTTTGTTTTATGCGGAGTGCTACCAAAGTGATATTTGTCGTTTTTAGAGCTGTTACCCAGTCACCGTTAACAAAAAATTAATGTAAAAACTTAACAGTTTAAAACGGCTTGTAAGGACGACAGTGGCTATGTCGCACAACTAAAACAGCAAAAATCAAAAAGGTGATATTACTTGTCAGCACATCGCCATAGAGTCAATGTGCTGACAAGTAATATCATTCGAGATCGCAGCGACATGACTTATTCTCTCAGTACGATGACGATCTAGACAGACGACGTTGTAGCCGACTTCTCGGCTGGCTAATAGGCTACTTAGGCGACAGTTTCCAATGAGGTCGCCCCGTACGGGCTCCGGGGCGGTAATGCGCCCTGATTCATTTGTTGCTTTCGGTCCTATATAAATTGTTTGTTTGTTTACTTAACTTCCTCCCTTACTTCTTTCCTTATGCCTTCTTCCTTACTTATTTACTTCCTTACTCATTTACTTCCTGACTTACTATCTACTTCTTACAGAATAGGCCGTTCCGTTTCCAGGCCGGAGGTATAGGACGCGACCATGCCTGGCTTTTTTTCGGATTCACTTAGTTGTAGTATATTTTGTTATGGATGCATGTTTCCTTTTGTTGTGTTTGATTTACTTTTTCAGTACTTAGCCAAGAGATCGGCTACATGAAAGAACGTCTCGGAAATGACCTATTTTGTGTCGGGTGAGACGTAAAACCTTAACTCAATCAATCAATTCAAATGAGGTCGGCTTTACACCCACGGTCGGCCAACAGTTGCTGAGCTCTCGTTTTTCTCCTGTGACCTTGACTTTAGATCGAACTTTACATAGAAAAGATAAACTATTATTATTGGATAAAATCGTAGACGAAGTACACAATAAACGTGAATATAAAAGAACATGAAAAAGAAAAAAAATCTCGCCTTGTTTACAGTTTAAAGGTTATCTAGTCTAGAAGTTGATATCTGTCGGCACACACAGACAAACAAACATACACCCGACCGCGCTACTCCACCTATACCGCTGATAACGCCACAGTAGCCTTTCGTCACAGTGACCACTGCCATCCCACTCAACCCCACGTATGGTCATAATGGCATGTACCGTTACACGTACGCACCAAGCCAAGCCAAGCCGGCCTCCGCCAGAGCTGCGCTATTAAAGCACTCGACAGCGCGCCGGTTTTCTGTGCATATTGCTCGTGATCGCATTCAGCGCTAAAATAAACCAATAATAGGCCACGTATTGCTGTATGTATAACGTACGTATAGACCTACAGAGACGCAGCTCGGATTGTTAATCGTCCACGCAGGTAGGAGTAGGACTATTTTATTTAACGAGAAACCGGAAGCATGGCAGACCCGCTGCAATATTATTCGTGTCAAATTTCAGCATGATCTGTATGCACTGAAACCGCAAGTTTGACCAAATTTTGAACTTGAGTGACTGCAATAGCCACGTCCCATTGACCGATCACGGCTGAGTGCATGATGTGCGAGAGGAGACGCACAGTAGTCGCATATGTGCCAAGTACATTTCATCTGAATCGGTTTATTCTGTCACCCTTGAGTGGCAAAAACGACCTGCCCAGGTGGCCGAGTGGTCAGCGCAAGAACATCACATCAGCGACATGGACATCGGTCTAACGCAAACCGGCGAAAATGTAACATAATAAAAGCGCTAAGCGCAAAAAATCAACTAATGATGAAAACAGTGTCGCAGCTCGACTGGCAGTGGTCAGTCGTAAACAACATCGATATTCGTTTGTGTCACGTTGACTTATATGTTATACATACGTTGTATGTTATGTCTACACAGCTCTTGTATTGTATTTTCGGTTTTGTATTACGGCCCATTCATGTTTTTTTTATTCGTGGTTAATTGTTTATTATTCGGCTCGATGCTATAGGCTTCGGTCGAATATTGGATTCACTCTAGGGGGCAATTTGGCGGTGTTCACACGTTCGGCTGTAACTCCACCGAAAGTGAACCGATTTGGATTAAATCTGGAGCAGTCTGAGGACATTGTTGGGGGCTGGCCGTAGCAGATTTTGGGCGCGATCCGCGAAGTAGCGACAGTTCGAGAGCCAGGCGAAATTTTGTTTGTTTGTCAGGTAAATGACGCACTATTTCACCGATTTCCCGTCGGACAAATTTCACGAAATTTGCACACAATCAGGTCGATCGGTGTCGCGATGAAAACTTTCGGAACAGAATTTTGAAAATTTTAGCATAAGGAGTCGTTTTTCCAAAAACCGCAAAAAATTCTCACTAAACTTCATCGTCTTGCTACCCCAGGCCGCCGTAACTACGCAATGATTACAGATAGCCGGAAATGCACTACCAAATGATCCGTTTACGGGATGTCTAGTTTCCATTTTTACTGTTAGAATCAATTCAGAATCATTTCTCTGGACTGTACGCTCCGTACAAGAAACCTCCCAATACTGAAAGTTTCTGCAACGTCTGATGTCCGATATTGGGTAAACCAACTACGCCGCTGTGCCGCCTGGCTGACCGACATGGAAGAAAAGCAGACCTGGATTGGAAACTGTACATAAGTCATGTCTATGCGGTTTTGTAGGCCTATATACACTGTCGCAGCTGATCGAACGCATTGCCAGGGCCGTGGTGTGGGGTCAACCCAGATAACCCAAGTCGCCCCGATGGCCGGGCACGATAACACCAGCAGCGCCTTGTTTACGCCACTTCACTGTTAATTTTATATATTGTGCCATGAAGGTTGCCATTGCCACTACATCAGCCGTCCACTGAGGGATGGTCAAGCTGAGGTAATTAGCCCGGGACCCGGGTGGATACTTAGTCAGATGTTCTCGTGATAGTTTCTCATATTACAGTCACTGTCATGTATTGAATACGTTAATGACGTTGCTATACTGGAAGTATTGTCCGAGACCGGAAATATCGCACGGGACATTCTCTCCTGTCCATATAGGCCTACATGATGTCAACCGACATGGGACACTGACTTACATGCATGTCAGATAGAAATAACTGCTAATGCACGTTTATAGGGTATATTACTAGCCGTGTATTAGGTTCCGCACGTCAGGTTGTTACGTAAAGTGGAGTCACATGGCAGTAGTATCGAGGTGGCGCGTTGAGTTGAGTTGAGTTGTCGTATATCTGGGCCAGGAAATGTTGGCCGAGAATCATGTCCAGTCTGCGAAGAAATGTGTGTAGATTTATTGTATGCCTTAGATATGTAGCGACTCGTGGCAGAGGTAGACATCTGAACCACTAACACCCATTGAGCAACATGTAACTACGTGTAACAGACTCACGCCAAGCAGCATAGGCCGTTAGCCGCGATGACAACACGTAGCCTAGTCTACCTGCAAAGTACCGTGCACGCACTGCATAGATATCTATTCAGTATTCAGTATAGGCGAACGCCATCATCGACGGGACAGCCTGTCGCTGAATGCAAAATGCCTTTGATGTGGGCACTGCGCGACTAGTCGCTGATTCACAAAACGCGAATGCTGTCTTCACTCAATGCGTAAAAATTCTGAACATGTGGCGCGGCGGTTCAACCAAAGTATTCTGAGCGAAAGCTAAGCTATGTATAGGCCTGGCAGCTTACTAGTTGCAGCCGTCAAGATGCGTTGTAGATTTTTGGATTGTTCGATCCTCACTGAGGACTGTGAAGGATGTATTACTTCAGTAGATAGACTATGTTTGTCAAGTTGAAAGTTTGCGAAGTAATTAAAAATGGTCATTATTGGCGTTCTCAATGCTGAAATAACCAATATGCTATTATTCAAATCCCACATGATGGCGGCGGCCACCCTTTTTTTTTTTTGGGGGGGGGGCTAATGATTAGGCCATATATAAGTAAGGCATACTTTTATTTGTTTCAGCGTTTTAATTGTTTCACATGTACTGAAACGAAACTGAAACAAAACAGTCTAGAAACTGTGCGCTATAATTTTGTTTCAGTTTTATTTAAGTTTTATTTTGATGATTTATTTGTTCAAATGAATTAAACTATAAAATAGCGGTGATCGCAATACAACATAAAACAATTGAACTGGACAAACCAGGCTGGATATCAGCACTTATGGTATGGACGCCCATGCATAAAAAAAAGAAAAATATGCTAAGGTTTACAAACATTTAATAAAACCAGAAAAGTCAACCAACTTAATAGAACGCTTGAAACTAGAGAGTGAATTAAAATTTACAATGTCCGGCAGCAATGTGTTCCACAGATTTACAATGCGCTCAGTAAAAAAATAAATCTAGAATTAACACTACTGTGTTATACGTAACTTGAAACTATTTCACATGTAAGTGCCGCTGAAGTTTATGACTGACTATAGAGCTATTTATCACGGCAGTGATAAGCGCTTGCAGGTGATCGCGAGCTTACCTGGGCATGATATCGGCCTATAAAAACAGTGTTTTTATTATCGGGAAATCGGCGTCACGTGATCTAGGTAAGAGAGGAACCCTGGACGGGTGAATAGTGTGTCGTGTCTTCGCACGAGTGAGTGATTAATAAAGACCAACAGCGGCGCCATTTGAACTCTGTCACCCGCCACTGCGCATGTCAGTGGGATGGGCACGTGTATAGGTAGATAGGCTACCGAATCAACAGCGGCTGGTAGGTGTGACGTGGTGAGATATTATGTCGGTAATTATAGCCCGCACGGCATCGAGATGCCGACGGGTTTATATGGAGAATGAACTCAGAAAGTTGACCAACCACCACAGCCTAGTGAGTGACCCTGGATGACCGTTAAACTGGGCAGCACTTGACCGGTGCCGTTGGTGTCTCCTTAATATGTCAGTGATATCAAGTGTTTGAACAGCAGCAGCAATAGCGAGAGAGTGCGGTCGCGATGGCGCACACGGTATGGGCAGCCCTCTTGTCATAATGCTCGCGCAGAGGTGTAGGCCTGACCAGGAGCTAGCCGCCGGGTTAGCCTCTCGACTCGCGCCTTCCTCTGGAACGATGTGTAGGCTACTCGAGTTCGTTCAGGCAGTGAACGGGCGCGTGACAGATGCAATCGCGTGTCAGAGTTGCGCGCGACCAGATGGATAAGTAAAGTAAGTAAGTAAGTAAGTAAGTAATGCCGAAGGATGGATTGGCTCCTCCGACTAAAAACCTCTGCAGAAGGAGCATTATGGCTACGTGCACTGACCTTAAACCATGATCGCTGAAAGCGCTGACTTTTAAAACGTGACTATCAATATTTTGACTGCTAAGATCCGACGAGCTTGACGGGTGTTACACCCTTCAAGAAACTTATCAATTCGGTGTCTGACATTGAAGGCAGGCCTAGCTGTCATGACAGAGATTATAAATCCTAGGAATAGCGGTCACTAGGCCTGCTGATCGTAAACTCACGTGATTCTCATAACGTATTCTCCCGATTTTAAGTGTTGCTCTGTAACTAATATTTCTCGAATAGGAATGTCATGAACGTAGGCCCTATCTATACTACAAACGTTTGAACTTATTGCTACGTACTGTTGCTTGCAAACATTTACGGCTTAAGCTCAAATCGTTTACGATCTAACGCGTGGAGTTAATTCAGCGTTGCAAACAGCAATGGAATGCAACATAACGGTGTTGTCTGTATGCTGAATGCCGTGGAAGATGACTGAGTAATATCGTCTGCTCAGCCACTGTTGGTTACACTGAAGTCGGGGCAGTTTTTCATACTGAGAGGGTAGCTAGTGGAGCTGCTATTGTCAAGCTTGGCGTGCGCCATATAGTCTATACAGCGAACGTTACACTTGGCTTGGCATTCGCGCGCTTAACCCTCGGAATAGTGAGAAATACATGAATCGAATCAGTGTCGCGCATGTGACCCATCTTACCCTATTTATCGACAACAACAACATATCTTCTTAAACATGTTGATTCGCTAAATAAATGAAGACGTTAGTGGAAGAACCTGCTAAGTCGAGTTAACACGTTTTTCCAAGTTTCAAGTTCATTGTATTCTAGGCAGCAAATTCTATCACAAAAAGTACAAAAATCTGCTAAATTTGATAGAAATATGCATGCTGAATAGTTCAATAAAATGTTTAAATGAGTTAGCCGTGATGATGCGTCATGAATAAAAGTGCTAAAAGCAAACAGAACGTTATTCCAAAAGGTAACAAAGCACACACGGCACATAATAAAAGTGCCAAGTTGAGTTGGCACCTTGGCACAGTTGACTAATCGCACATGGCAACCAGTAGTGTAGTGTAA
>Ga0209780_1001474_pt1 | contig 15559 bp, 7 predicted proteins | sample WorMetexBAHAMAS2_FD_187384 | JGI IMG/M metagenome (GOLD analysis project Ga0209780, IMG submission 187384) | Marine gutless worms symbiont microbial communities from Max Planck institute for Marine Microbiology, Germany - Inanidrilus exumae... | ecosystem: Host-associated > Annelida > Digestive... | reverse complement strand
GTATAGTAGGCTGTGCTGAAGTATAATAAAATGTGAAAGTACAAATGGGACCTTGACAGATGTTTCATCACGTAGCAATTAACTAAAATTTCCGTGAAAATATTTACATGTGCCAAAATGTCGGCTGAAGGTTTGTTTTCTAGTTGTGTGCCAAACATAGTATAGATTGTACATAGCATGGCATAACAATGCCATTGTTTTAAATTACTATTTGCTGTTGTTATATTGCATTCAGCCACACAGTGAACTTGTAGTTGTCAGTTGCACTTCTGATGATATTCAGTTTCACGCAGTGAATAGAGTGTGTTGTTGATGTTGTCAGCTGGCGTTCCTTAGTGACAAGCTGATGGTTGGACTGGAACATGCTCCTCCGAGCTTCGACGTGAAGTCCAGACTGCTTGGACCAGGCGTAAGTTACTACTGTACTGTAAGAGTTACTACAATAGTTGCTACTATAATGTAAGTTACTACTACACTGCTGCTGCTGCTGCATTGGGTCTGGTTTAACCGACCCTTTTTTTTAGGTCGACTTCCGTCCGTCCACAAAAAGTTTCTTCGATTTTGATGAAATTTGGTATATAGATAGTACTCGATGAGAGATGAAAAAGGTAATGACCATGCCCAGATGCAAGGTCAAGGTCAGGAGCCCACGAAAGCCGGAAATTCGACCATTTTGGACCATTTTCAAACTCTTACCTCCTCCCCCATTTCTAATGGTGCATGACAAATGACCACGGATTCTTAAATTAGGGGGCAATGTCTAAAATTTAACCGGTCAGATTTTTGAAATTTGTCCTCGTTTTCCGTCACTTGACCTCTGGACTTTGGTCCTAACCACATCTGACGGCCCTAGTCTGCCCTAGCGGAAGTCGACCGTCAGTCTCCGTACGGGACTAATTTTTGTAGTAAGTCCTTGATGGGCCAATTTCCCTGAAGAGAACGTTTTGAAATAATGCTAGGAGTTTTTTTACAGGCTGAATGTCCTTCCTCTTACCCAGACCTGTAGTGTTATGGCATTGAAGTTCACTGTGCAATAATATTGCTGTTTTTGACTGTTGCTTTGTGTACTCCACAGTGGTCGGCAAGCAGTGTGTTGCAGCCAAGTTATATTAATGCACACCTGCGAAAAATTTTGGTGAATAGGATTTGTTGGCAATTTTTTCTAGGGACAGCAACTTATTTGAAAGTCTTGGAAAAACTAGATCAGCTCAGTAATGAAAAGAGGTGAAGGCAATGCCAGAAAATCCACAAAACCTCAGGGGAATGTTACGATAATGTTCAGCAGGATTTCGCATCCGTGTGTTATGAATTTTCGTAAGTTATTTTAGAACACGTACGTCCTTGTAGACGTAGAACGAGAAGTTGTTAGTCGTTGGAGAGCAGAGGAGCAGGTTGGTTGCCATAAGTCACGTATCCTGTCTGTGCCCGTGCGCTAGATTAAGCTGGCCATCTCGTCAGCTTTGAGCGCACGTAAATCTACTGTATCCTATCGTATGCATTTGATAACAGTGACTTGCCAAGGTCTACATGTGTGTATGTGTTCATGTGCTGGTGTGTGTTAGGGTTCATACTTGCAGCACATTCAACAGGAGACTGGTGGCCGGGTTCTACTGCGAGGTCGCGGCTCTGGCTTCCTGGAGCCTGACAGTGGACGTGAGGCTCGTGAACCTCTGACTGTCTTCATCCAGTGAGACTTACATCTCTTTTACTTACTCTTTCTCTCTGTCTCTCTCACTCTCTGCTCGTTACATTGTATTCAGTCAGTCAGAGCTAAGGTGACTACCCGTCCCAGATTTTCTGGGACTGTCCCAATTTTTTAACAATGTATCCGAGAAAAAAAATCACAGTTTTTGGGACGCCCATTTGTCCCGTTTTTGGCTTGTGTGCCGGATTTGTCCCGATTTGCCCGTCTCTGCAGCCATATGCTAACGCATCTGTGGCCAAAAATTAGCTCAGATTTTATCTATATATACGAAAAATCGCTGGCGGCTGGGTCTCCGCCAGGACTCCCCAGGTGCACAGTACGATTTGTGCCTTTGTCACTTGTCCTGGATTGCGATGCCCAAATTATGGTCGCCTTAGTCAGAGCAGATCTGTACAGCGCTGTAAGTTGCAAGTGAATCAGAAATACTTCGCGTTGTTGACTAATCGAGTTGCTTTTGGTGGGCTGCATGAAACTTTTGACATATATTCTACTTCAAGAAGTTCTGACAGCGTCGGTTTGTTTACAGTAAAGCAATCCAGTCGCTGACAACTGGGCAACAGTTGTAAGATGACTTGTATGTAATCAGCACTAGTTTATAATAGTTTATAATTCATCTTTGATGCACAAGTATCTGGTAGAGTTGGAATCATGTCTCAGTGGCACTAGTCGACCGTGGTATACAACCATGGGCAGTTAATTTTTAACCACCATTAGAGTATTTATAGTGATCTAGTGTGACACAATGGCTAGAGCATTGGACTTGCGATCAACAGGTCGTGGGTTCAAATCCTACTCGGGGCAAAGCTGCGTAACAACCTTGGGCACGTTGTTTACATTTATGTGCCTCTGTCACCAAGCAGTGTAACTTGGTACCATCCAAGGGGCGGTGATGCACTGCGGCTGGGAAAGTAACAGCAGGCCTGGCGGAAAGTAACGACAGCCGAGGTGATTAAATTTTAGAAGGTCAAAGGTCAAGGTCAGTGGGCTGTTTTGCACTCTACTGAGCCCTTATAGTTTATTATGCTTTTGCCACACGATAGTGTCGGCCAAGGCATGTATTTTCGGTCTGTTTGTCCGCCTCTTTCGTTCGTCCAGACAGATCTTGTTATCACAGTATCTCGTGAAGGGCTTCAGCTATCTCAGTGAAAGATACGGGGGAATGTTCACTGGCCCCTATTGATGACTTGATTAGATTCTGAAGGTCAAAGGTGAAGGTCAGTGCAGACCGTCAAGGTCAAATCTTGTCAACACCATATCTCATGAACTACTTGAGCAATCACAGTGAAACTAACACGGAATATTCACTAGCCCCACTGATGACCTGATTAGATGTTGAAGGTTAAAGGTCAAGGTCACAGCAGGCCGTTGCAAAGGTGTGCACGTTGAGATGAAAAACACAGATGATGTGCAGTTCCTAGTACAGTAAAGTAAGTAAGTAAAGTAAAGTAAACAGTGTATAGCAGTTTAGCATCAACTTAGCTCTTCACCGCTACGGGAAACTCACATGCCATATGGGATCACACAGTGTTACCTGCCACCCGACAGAGGTGAGAATCACGCCTTTACCCCCAGCCGAAGCAGGTACTCGATTTAGCAACCCCGGAGGGATGCAAGGCTGAGTTGACCTATGTTACATAAAAGCCACCGGCCAGGAATTGAACCCGCGACCTGTAAATCGCAAGTCCAACGCCCTACCGCTGAGCCACTACGCACAGTTACTATTGGGTGATTTGAAGTAAAGAGCTGTCATAACATGTTCTATATTGACATTTGATTGACTGCAGAGTAGTATGGATTGTGCAGGCACGCAGCTACCCAAGGTCTTCATGATGCCAAGGAACTGGCAAAGAACCTTATCGAAACGGTACAGCCTCTTACCTTCTGTTCTATTGGATATCATACTGGGCCACATCTCACGTACTTGTCAATGTCATCAGTTGCTTCTGTAAACAGCTACAGTCTCGCAGCGGTGCATTGCACACATTACCATCATATTGTTGTGTCTCCTGCCATTGCTGCATCCCTGTTCTCGGAGTGAGTTGATGGTCCAGAAGAGGATGATGTCCAGTGGTTGATGTGCTCATGTTGACGTTAGTTCCTTCAGTCTTTTGACACTGTTGATCGGACGTTTGGAAGGCGTCCAGTCGGTAACCATTTGCTCCAGTTGTTCTCTCCAAAAGTTTTCTTTTGGCAGATGCAACCCAACCTGGAGTAGTTTGGGGAAAAGGTCCAGTTAACAAATACTGAAAGTAACAGCAGCAGTAGTAGCCAGGAGGAGGAGGAGCAGTAATTACAATGTACTGAACATTTCATTGGTGTTGGAAGCAGCTGTTTGTATGCATTTGTTGTTTATTGTTATTTCCAATGTCGTTGAACTGTGTCTCACTTGTTAACAAGGACCGTCTTAATTCACAGTTTTACTGCCGTAATATTTTCTTTGCAATGAAGTAGGTAGCTTTTTTTTAGAAAAATGCATATCATTCTATAAAAATGTATTCTAAATTCTCGTGTGGTTGCCGGAATTTTGAACAATTTTTATGGTTGCATATTTTGATTCTTTCATTTTGGTACACATGAAGGTTTTTAAACAGTGTATGGCAGTTAGATCAACTTAGCTTTTCACCGCTACGGGAAACTCACACGTCATATGGGATGGCACAGTGTTAGTTGCCACCCAGATTTTGAATTTTCTGTGGATGATTACCTTTTAGATAGCACCTGTTATTGGTGTTGTGACATTGTTGGGAAACTGGACGGGCGGTGACTATAAAAATCTCTATCTGAACAGCAGAGACAAAGATTTATCTCTGTTGGAGCTTTGGTGTTTTAACCTGTTTTGATCCAGACAAATAGGCCATCTAGGCACAAGCTGAGAGCAGTGATGTTGAAACTGGGGTCTTCTGCATGAGTGAAGGTGGTCCTTGTTTGTTAATTGAGTTGTGACTGAATTTATGCTAGATATGGTGAAATCGATGCTGAACTTAATGCATAGCATTAACAATGCATAGCTGTATTATTGTAGAATTTGGCGAGTTAACGTATTTGTAGGTGAAGCAGTGATGTGGAATGTGGTTTCATGTGTTGATGGAGTTATCCAGACGAGGACATTCATCTGTATAAGTTTATGTATGTCAGAAATGTGTTAATGTTGTCAGTTGATGGCATTTGTCAGAAGGTCTGTTTGTAATGCTGATTGGTGTAGATGTACTGGAGCCTGTGTATGTATGTATGTGTCCGTTGCAAGATGTGATCTGTCTATGTGCTAGTGATGTTTGTGAGTTGTTCACCTGTATGTGTGGAAGTTTGGCTGTAACAACCTTGGGCAAGTTGTTCACACCCATATGCATCTGTCACCAAGCAGTATATCTTGCTACTGGTCAAGGGACGGTGATGCTGTGTGGCTGGGAAGGTAACCGCAGGCCTGACGGAAAGTAAATGCAGCCTACCGCCGGGTGGATGACTTATGGTCACCTGCGGGCTGACTGCCTGTACACCGCGATCGGCTCCGGGCCCAACGCTCGGTAGTGAGTATGGGAAGCCTTTACCTTTTTACTGGTGGTAGTACTAGTGTGCCTGAATGTGCCTGTGTATGTCTTAGGTGCAGCATGACTATGCTGAGTACCAGCGTGAACTGGTTGCCGTGGCGGCACCTCTGCCGGCTGCATTGCCGGCAGGTGCTCCCACGCTGATGACTGGCCTGCCGCCTCAGAGTAAGTCGACCAGCGACCTGCCCAACAGTTCTGACACAGTCGTCGTTTCTTTCAGGTGGACGGTGGACACGATGTGTGTTGGTGGCTTGCGTGAAGTGTAGTTTGTCTGTTGGCAGAAGGCGCTGAGTGAAACGCGGCGGCGTCGTGGTGAACAGACGTCTGGAGCTGCCTGCGTGCACTCTGTGCTAGTTCACGTTTGCAGCGTGCCAGACTGTTTGAAATTCTTATCACTTATGTCCCATGCAGTCGCAGTTTACATGCAGCTCTTGTCAACAGCTATTAATATTCTTTGCCACACAGCAGTAGAAATAACAGCATACAGCGTCACTCTGTATTAGGAATTTATGGTGATCAACAGATAGCATGGAATTATGTTACTAGTCTGTTGACTGTCGCATCGAGTGTCTATACAGTAAAACATTCATGTCATCTTCCCCTGTGTATTCTAGTCCTCTGTTGGTTCGTCATTAGGAACAGCATTCAGCCGTCAGCGTAATTTAAGTTGTAGATATTTTTCAGTTAACTTACCATTCTATATTTTCAGTATTTTTCAAATTTTTATCGTTTCTGGTATCATTAATGGAATGAATCTGTTTCCATTGCCGTTAACGTAAATCACACTGTAGCTACGGTCTGCGTAATAGCCGGTATAATGCAAAAGAACTGCACCACCCGAGCTGAAAATGTTATGACATATGCCACATATAAGCTGTATATGTGTAGGCGTGTGTCCGTCTACTTTATGTACATGGCGTCTGGTCGTACAATGTCAACGATGGTTGTACAACGAAAACTGAAATAACATTAATTTTTTTAGTTGTTAATTTTTCCGTCTCCATTTCATTCTCATTTTTTGTCAATTTATCGTTAGTGTTAAGGGAATTAAATTCTATCCGTTAAAGGAATGAATCTGTTTCCGTTACCGTTAACTTAAATCACACTGCAAACCGCTCCATCAAACACCAGTGGAGTCGATCAGGTAACCTGTGGCTAGTCCCATCTACTCCTGCACAATAGCCGTTGACTGTGTACATAGCAGTAATTGCCAAAAGTTTATTGTCATAGCAGAACAATGTTGTCTGCGGTTGTGTAGGCATGTCATTGTAGCTGAAGTACACTGAGCACTAACTTGATAGTTGGATGTGCCTAACAGTACACCGTGTTTCAAAGAAGCTGACAGCCGCCTGCTATTTTGTGGAACAATAACGTTTAGAACTTGGGTATTTGAATGAGAAATCATTGCTCTGTTTCGGTTTTGTAGCAGTGAATTTGTATGCGTTCGCCGCCCGACAGTGTTGACAAAGGAGGCGCGTTTTCATGCTATCCGTCCCTCCGTCCGTTCATTCTATCGTACATTGGGACTGATATTGTTGCCACAGTATCTCATGCACAACTTGACACAATCTTGATAAAACTTACAGGGAATATTCACTAGCCCTAACTGCTTATTTGATTAGATTCTGGAGGTCAAAGATCAACGTCACGGTAGGCTGTCGAGGTGGTGAACGAATCCATGTTGCCACTGGGGCATCAACGTCTGTCTAGTAGTTGAAGTGATAAAATGGCTTTGAAACACGGTGTATTTAGTTGTTTGATATTGAAGCTCACTGAATTGCCGGGTATTATCTGACTGTAAGTGGACTTGAGCTGGCACCATAGTGCTGAGGTATATGTTGCAGGAGCCGGAGATGAATGAAGATATTGTGTTTGGTGATGTTTGAATGCTGCTGTCGGCTACATGATGACGTGTGTGTGTGAATCTGTACAGCACTGTTAGTTGGCTCGTCTCTACCATCATCTCTGTCCATGGTGCCTGTTGCTGCTGCTGCTGCGGCACCATCTCAGCTGGGATTGGCTATTGGAGCTCCCGGTAATTGACGGCTGTCATCATTTTATAGAAATTCAGTCAGTTTAGGTGGTTTTCCTGTATCGACTCTGTCGCTTGGGTGACCGGACAGGCATTACTACGTGAAACAAGGAAGCTCAGCTATCGCAGAGGAACTGCACGATGCACTATGTCAGTTGAAATCTTGTCAAGTGCTGCATAGCTGTACAAAAAAATGCATTTGAGAAGCTTGCAGTAGGTGAATGACCTTGAAGGTCACTCAAGGTCATCAGAATTGCTGCTATTTGATAGGCCATATATCACTTTCTATTAGTGGTCTGTAGCAGCACGGTGGCAAAACGAGTAGAGCGTTGGACTTGCGATCAACAGGTCGTGGGTATAAATCTACTCGGGGCAAGGCTGCGTAACAACCTTGGGCAAGTTGTTCACACCTATTTGCCTCTGTCACCAAGCAGTATAACTTGGTACCGGCCAAGGGGTGGTGATGCTGTGCGGCTGGGAAGGTAACCGCAGACCTGGTGGAAAGTAATGGCAGCCTACCGCCGAGTGGATGACTTACAGTCACCTGCGGGCTGATTGCCTGTACACCGGGATCAGCTCCGGGCCCAATGCTCGGTAACAATTATGCAAGTATGACAAGCCTTTACCTTTTTAGTAGCAGTGTGTACAAATAAGTGCTTCAGTGTAAAGTTAACAGGACATTTTTATAGCACCTTATAATGAGTGCTATACTCATTTCTAAAGTGCACGTAGGATCGTACAGTTTTACCTGCCACCCACAACTTTATCGACAGATGGAATGGGCTGTTCTGCCTTTACTCCCCAGCCCAGTCGTAGACCATCACTGCACTTTGGCCTGTACTTATGTTCCACATCGCTGACGGAGGGTAGGAGGCTGAGTTGGCCGGAGTGGCTGTTTACATACTGAGGTGGTATGCCCGCCTGCCCAAAGACGGTCACATATTTCAGTACTAACCTGGTTCAGCAGAGATTAACTTTGTTGATGCACCCAACGTCATTACCGCTGTGCCGAACTGCCATGCTGTGAGTTTCATGGGAGCACCTGTCGACACTGCTGCTGTTGGATGGCTAACAGGAAGGACATTTCAGCCTGTGAAGTCCTGCTTGTGTTGTCCTCGTTGGTGGTCCAGGCCCAGTGTGGAATCATCATGGCAGAGAAGACTGACAGAACAAAAACTTGAAATCTTAGAAGCTGAAAGTAACACTAGACTGTATCGCTGGTATGATATGAGTATTGTGTGTGCATGTGTGTGTGTGTCTGTCTGTCTGTCTGTCAGGCTCAGCTGTGCTGCTGGATTCAAGTCTGCCGCCGCCAGCTGCCCACTATCAGTCAGTAACATCACAGCCGCCTCCACAGACCATCCTCGGTATCAACGTTCTCTTACTTACTTCATGTAGAGGACTTGGGTAGCAACATAAATTATTATTATTATTATTAAGGCTATTTATAATGCACAAGATCCCCCGAAGGCCTGTGTTTGTTCGTGGAACAGCTAGCTGTTGAGTGTTGGCAGAACGCAGACGGGTACGGCCGGCAGTGGCAGTCGTCGGCTGACAGTTGGTGCAGCATCCCTCCCGCAGGAGTCAGTTGGTCACTCAAGAAAGAATAGCGTCAACAGACGCAGTGTTCTGAGTTTTTTCACTGCCTTGACACTGTCAATAGCAATGGCATCAGACCTGTGAAACCTTCTGGAATTATTCCCAAAGGTTCAGTTTTGTGCATCTGTGTCCAGTGTCCAGTGGGCGATTTTGCAGTCACTGCTATAAGGAAAGAAAAGGAAGAGTATTTATATAGTGCCATTTATACTATGTATAGTCTTTAAGCTCTCAGGCATGGATCACACAGTTTTACCTGCAAATACACCATGCCTGCCATTGCTTCGTAAGCGTTCACCAGATGGCACCACCTCTAACTGAGGTAGCAGACGTCCAATTGCAGCTTACTATTCGTGTGTGTCGATCCCAAAGATATGAAAGGCTGAGTTGGCCTGGTTGGTTGAACTATAGCGGACGGTTTACCCACATAAGTGGTCACCCGTCAGCTGCAGGTCGAGCGCAGGACAGGGAAAGTTTGCCGGCTAAAGACCGACGTTCTACCGCTGTGCCACGCAACCAACCAACTGTCCATGTGTTTGCTGTAACACTGTTGGTCAGCTCTCCAGCCTATAATAACCTGTTCCGGCTGTCCGCAAGGATTGCCTTGGGGAGATCCAGCTGAACTGAGACCAACTCCAGATTGAAAAACAAGGACAAAAAGCTATGCATGCGTGTGTGGGTCTGTTGTCAGGTGTGATTCCGACGTCGGTGCCGAGCTTTGTTGTTGAAAACAACGCACCGCCTCCACCACTGGCACCGCCGATCGTTTCACTCGGTGAGTCGGTCTTCTTCTAACATTGCTGGTTTTGATGCTCTCTTCTGTGAAAATTATCAAGGCTTCACTGCTGCTATGTTTGACTGGTGCTAGTAACACTACTGTTCTCAGCAGTTCTTACAGTATTTCTATGCTGCTTTTCTGCATTGTTTGCGCCGTGTGGATCCCGGGCTGTAAGTAAGTGGGTAAGTGTACTAAGTAAGTAAGTGAGTGACAAATTTATGAAGCGCCGAAACCAAAATAGGCCCTCTCCGTTTCCAGGCCGGATGTAGTAGGAGGCGACTAAACCTGGCTTTAGTTTTTTGGGGTTCATTTTATGTTGTAGTATATTTTGTTATGGACACATGTTTGCTGTGTTGTGTGTGTTTTAGTTTTTCATTACTAAGCCAAGAGATTGGCTGGGAAGAACGTCTCTGAAATGACCTATTTTGTGTCGGGTGGGACGTAAAACCTTAACTCAGTCATCAGTTCTGCATTGTTTACTGCCGCGTTTCTGAGCGTAATCAAAATGACAGTGATAATGCTGATAACGGAGAAGATGATGTTGATGATGATGACTGTGCAGATGGTGGGAGTCTGATGTCCGTGCAGCCGACGACCAGCTTCATGCTGACACAGCCTCCGCAGCCGCCGCCCGGTTCTCTTGTGTTGACCCATCAGCCAGGTCTGGTGCTGTCCCAGCCGGTGGCTCCGGAGCCGCCCGAGACGATTGTACTTGGTCACCACGGAGCGTCAGTGCCGGGCTCGTTTGTGTTGACTCAGCCGGCTCCGCAGCCCGGCGCGATCGTTCTCTCGCAGCCGAGTGCTCCGCCCCTCGGCCCGTTTGTTCGTCCACAGCTGGTGCTGCCTGCTGGCACTGAGATAGCCGTTGGGTCGAGGCCGGCCGTGACTGAAGGCATGCCAGTGACGATGACAGAGTTCGACGCTGGGCCGGTGTTCAGTCAGGCCGGTCAACGTGGACCCAAGACGGACGGAGAAGCGAGAAGCTCTGATGTGTCCGTCTACCACATCCCGTCTGGATCTCAGCTAACAGTCCTCCAGCCGGCTCCTGGACTACAAGACTCCGTGAGTCTGTTTGAGCATGAATAGCGTCACAAACGACCCTATTCTTTACAATTCATGTCGAAAATTATTTTACAAATCTGTAGTCAAAGAGTATACGTGTTAAAACTTCTTCGGGACCAAGGCCTCCCATGTCGTTGTTTGAATGCTGTTTCCGATGCACTGGTACTATCCAAATTACGATATGACATTTTTGTTTGGAGTGGTTTCTTGTTAGCCGAATTGGCTGGGCAGATTGATACATTTCTTAAGCGTGCATTTAAGTATGGCTTCTGTTCTAAAATCTATACAATAGGAGCAATTGCAGAAGAAGCGGATAAGCTGTTATTCAAGAAAATGATGTCTGCTAACCACTGTATTCATTTTTGTTGCCCTTTGTTAAGTCTAGCAGGTATTGCCTCATTGCCTCAGAATAAAAGGACATCCATATGAGCTCCCCAGATGTGAATATGAATTACATAAAAAGTCTTTATAGAAATTGCAAGAGTTAAACATTGGAGAGTTTTGTCATTATTCTGCTATTAACTTGGTTTCATGTGTTCATATGTGTTCATTTTTTATGTTTTTGGGGTCACTGGTTCATTGTCACTATCGTTCTGTTTGTTATGCGCTTCAATAAAGATAGTCGATCAGTCAGTCAGCTATCACAATGATAATAATGTAGACATTGCTATCACACAATAGTCATAATTTCACAGGTGGGGATGGAGGGGGCAGGTCTGGTACCATGGGTACCAGACCTGTACCACCATGTACCCCGAATGCTTCTTTTGGGTGTTATGTAAGAGGAGCATTCCAAAGCCAGACCAACACAGAAAAGATATTATATGGCAAGAGTCGTTAGGCACTGATATGTTATAGAAACTGAAGAACAGCAATTACACAAGACATCACATTGAACAGATAAATAGGTCTTGTGGTGGTTGGTTAGTTTCCACCCTGTTGTAGGCGCTAGCTTAAATGAGCCTCCCTTATCCTTTCCCATTTTGGGTTGTCTTTGAAAGAAAAAGCAACAAGGTCAGTGGGTTACTGTATTGTTGGGTATGCTTCACCTGGCGGAACTAAATCTCCACCCAAGACCTTGTCCCTGATATCGCCTATTTTTGTGTGGAAACGGGGTGTTAATCTCTTAGCCAGCCAACCAGCTTCACAGGTGAGATAGCACAGGTGACTTTGTTACTGTCTAATATTGTGGCTTGCATCCCTTTTGGGTCGCTAAATCGAGTATCAGCTTTGGCTCGGGGTAAAGGCGGGATTCACACCTCTGCCGGGTGGCAGCTAACACTGTGCCATCCCATATGACATGTGAGTTTCTCATAGCAGTGAAAAGCTAAGTTGATGCTAACTGCTATACACTGTTTACTTACTTACTTACTTTACTAAGTTGTGAGGATAAAGAGTACTGAATAGCTGTACAGTGTACATTGTGCAGTCTGTGTGTCCAGGGCAGTTCTGGTGGCCCATCAGCCATCTACACTCTGTCACTGCCGATGCAGCAGACCTCCGCTGCCTCGGAGACGCCAGCTTCAGAGACGGTTGTCATGGCGACGACGACACAACACAGTGAGTTATCAACGACGACGTCTTCTGTACGAGACTACCGCGGCGGTGACCGCGCAACATCGTCCACAGGTTACAGCCAACTAATGATTCGATGCTTTCTACTCTGATCTGTATGCATTACTTCACAATGTTCAACTTTTCCAAAGATGGTGGTCCATTGCCTGAAGGTTGGAGTTTCTCCAACTTTTTTTCTGCATCTGGTGCCACGGGCAGAGCTGAAACTATATAATTTATCCGAGCAGTACCGATGCACGTTCTTTGAGTTTGTCAAAATTGTGTTGACCTTTGAACAACCTTGAAGGCCAGCGGACATCTAAAGTTTTCTGATTTTGTTGGAGCTGGATGGTATAACAGATGAGCATTGTGTTGCAGAGCAGTATCAGTTCCTCACAAACAAAGTTTAAAAGGTAAAGGCTTTCCATGCTCGTTACCGAGCGTTGGGCCCAGGGCTGATCCCGGTGTACAGGCAGTCAGCCTGCACGTGACTATAAGTCATCCACCTGGTGGTAGGCTGCGATTACTTTCGGTTGGGCCTGCGGTTACCTTCCCAGCTGCAGAGCGTCACCGCCCGTTGGCCTGTACCAAGTTATACTGCTTGGTGACAGGCACACATAGGTGTGAAGAACTTGCCCAAGGTTGTTACACCGCTTTTGCCCCGAGTAGGATTTGAACCCACGACTTGTTGATCGCAAGTCCAACACTCTACTCGTTGTGCCACCCTGATTGTCTGCCATGCAGTGTAAAAAATCCTAATTACTTACTTACTTGTAGCGTCAGCGCCAGCATCATCCGACAACAGCACAAGGACTCGTAGCGGGCCTCGCAAACGTCGCTTCATGGAGAAAGACGAAGACGTCGACTTGAGCAATCTCCTCGGCTATCAGGTGAGACACGCAACATGCGTGGAGCTGGTTGATGAGACGAGTATATCACTCATGCTGTGTGTAATGCCGGACTAGAATTACTCTGTGGTTGGTTGCGTGGCACAGCGGTAGAACGTCGATCTGGCCAGCAAACTTCCCCTGGCCTGCGCTCGACCTGTAGCCGACCGTCTGACGTCCACTATAGGTCAACCAACCAGGCCAACTCAACCTTTCATCCCTTCGGGGTCGATAAATGAATAGTATGCTGCAATTGGATGTCTGCTACCTCAGTTAGTGGTGGCGCCATCTGGTGAACGCTTACGAAGGAAAGGCAGGTATGGTGTAATTTGTATACACACTGTTATTTTAAAAAAACAGCCGTCCTTTCTCATCCACTGTTGACTGGTGTGATGGCAGTACGCAGTGCGTGGCTGTGAAACAAGCCGATGGCAATGAAGGTGATGTTAACTGTAAAGGTGATATGCAATGATTTTTTTGGTTGTTAAAGTAAATTGCCCATCGTATGTGTTTATTATAAGCAAATCTATTTGAATATTAAGGAACATCAAAAAATTAGGAAATTTTAGAAAAAGCGCCCGAAAGTGCGCACCCGATGATTTGTTTGCTTTTGCAAGTGATGACGTCATACCAGGAAAACAAACAAGGAAACAGGCTATTGGAGTGTTGAGTGAGACATTACACTACACTGCACTACAGTAGTAGCTAGTAAAATGTCAGTGTTCTTAAAACATAAACTGGTAAAATAAATAACTTCTTATCTAATCTCAAACGCATAACAACACAAACAAGACAAGCGTATCCTGGTATGACGTCACACATGACGGAAACAGCCGAAGAATAACTCTAACAAAAAGACCAATAAACTTGTACTTTTTTAGCATTTTACAACATAATTTATCAAGATTTGTTACACAGACGGGTTTATATTGCATTAAGCAGCTCGAAACTACTTTTAATCAATTTGGCAAAAACAATCGTTACATATCACCTATAACATCTGTGAGATGTGATGTGTCGTGTGTGCAGCATGGCCCGCCTCATCTGATGAACACACTTACAGTCAGCAGTGCTAGCGACGGCTCAGGACACCTGACAGCTACGTCGCGGCCATCGGCGGAGTCACTGAAACCTTCATGGTCACTGTCTCTGTAACTCACTGATCCCACTCCATCAAATCTAACCTGCTGCTATGTGTAATGGTGCTCAGAGCCGACGGCTACAGTTGTTTTCAGTTTCTAGGCCGCATCGCAGCAATGGGTAGATGTGACCTATTCCTACAGATGAAGTAGTAGGTCTGTCTGTGTCGGTTGGTCATGTTTGTGAGCCCTGCAAAAATGGTTGAACTGATTGAGATTTGATTGGAGGGTAGATTCTTTGGCTGGGCCCATGAAACCATGTGTTAGATGGGTCAAGATCCCCATATTTGTGCTGAAAGGGGAGCGTTAAACTCCCAACTAACTAACTCCCCAGGGTAGGGGAAATTTTGGGGGTTGACCAGCCCATTTAAAAGCATTGTGAGTCACTGCTATGCTGTACGATGCACCACAAAAGTCGATAAGAGCGTCAACGCCATGCTGCAGCTGAGTGCATTGCTATCGACTGGTCGGTGTCTCATTAACTTTTCCCGCATGAAAAATCTGCCCCCCTGTGATGCACCCTGTTGTCAAAATTCTTTGACCACTTGTTTTGTTATCTGGTGTAGTTCCGTTGGCCAGTGTGTGCTCGGCTTGGTCTCCTAAGAGCGTACATTTTGTAAGTTGAGGATGAGATTTATGTGCATCACTGAGTGAACAGTGTCAGCTCACTGAACGCCATCTTCTCTTCAGCCACTGACGGACTAATGAATATTCATTAATTATTAATCCTACTTGTAGCTATGGAAATAGATTCTTGCCTGAGCAGTGTGGGTTTGACTGATTGCTGATGAGGCATCGTGAGTCATCATCATCATCATCATCATCAAAACTGATAAGGTGCCCCTTACGGGGGCTCAACGGCGCCGTACAGCTGAATAAGAATGTTGCGTGATAAAAAATAGTAAAATAGTGACAAAATCCAGAACGGTATTCCTAAACTAAAACTTGAAAAATGTGTCTTAAGCTTCTTCCGAAAGCTGGCACGTGACGGTGACCGTTTGACGTCAGTAGAGTGTTCCATGCACGAGGTTAGGCGACCGATAAAGCTTTGTCGGCCAGGTGCAGCCGGGTTCGTTAGACCGTGAAGTTAAACCGTTCTCTGGAACGCTGTCGCCATCAGAAGTTAGTTAGTTGGAGTTTAACGTCCCCTTTCAGCACAAATATGGCTATATCAGAGACAAAAGGTCAAGAGTGGAGAGCCATCTCTACCCAGTGAAGGAAGGCCAGCGATATATTAACCTCAACCCTGGCCGCCTTTTTG
>Ga0209780_1001473_pt1 | contig 15560 bp, 11 predicted proteins | sample WorMetexBAHAMAS2_FD_187384 | JGI IMG/M metagenome (GOLD analysis project Ga0209780, IMG submission 187384) | Marine gutless worms symbiont microbial communities from Max Planck institute for Marine Microbiology, Germany - Inanidrilus exumae... | ecosystem: Host-associated > Annelida > Digestive... | reverse complement strand
GACGTAGATGCTCAGCATGTAAAGGACGACGGCGGTGGTCGTGCCGAAGCAGGTCAGGATGATCGGCAGCTTGCGGCCGGCGCGATCGCTCCACGCGCCGCAGAACAGGACCAGCAGCACGGCGGGAAAGTTGAGCAACAGCTTGTAGTAGATCATGTAGTGCGCGGCGGCGTGTTGGACGGTCAGCTCGCGGTCCGGGTGGCGGTGCAGGTGCGCGCATGTCGAGTCGTGGCCGCCGGTGGCCGTCGCTAGACCGCCGTCGTGGTGGTCGTACAGCCAGTGACGGTGTCCGTGCGGCGGGAACTCGTTCAGGCAGACCGCCTCGTAGATGAAGAGTCGGACGGTCGGCTCGAGCATCGACTCGGCGATCTTGAACAAGAAGAACGAGATCTCGGCAGCGAACCTGCCGATGAATGTCCTCTGTATCAGTTCTACCACGTTCTTCATTACGTTCTTTTGCGCCTTCAACACGCCGCTTGGCCCCCTAAATATATGCATCAAACAATGCAGTAGATGAGGACTACATTATCACTTTACCACATTTTACCACTGACCATTGTACGTAATGAGCCGGGGAAAAAGCACAGCGAGAGATCGATATATTTCATTCATTCTAAGTCATGCACCATATTGTCTGGGAGGTTATAGCCCCGAGTCATGACAAGCGCAGTAGCGCTAGCCTATAGTGGGGGTTTGTAGGCTATGCCCCAGTTGGTGTCAGGGAGCGAAACCCTCCTTAAGCTGAAAGCAATTTAAATACTAAGTGAGGAATATTGCGCTCTGGATTTGACTATTTAACCTTTTGATGCTTTCGGATATTTCGTCCATAACTGCTGAAGTTGTGATATAAATAATTATGCCGATAATGCAAAAACATATCGGGCGGTAAAATTTTTTGTTGGGGCCACGTTTTTGAGGCTGGATCATTAATGTTAGGGGGCTATTCGTGGCATTTGGGAGCTTAACCCCCAAGCCGCCCCTTTTCCTTGCCTTTGTCATGCACGCTCTTTTAATTTTCTGTATTTAGACCTTAGAATTGGTTTCGCTGGTACAAAACTATTCGTGTTGTTATTATTCTCTATCAATGCATGTTATTCATATAGCGGAATCATAACGTGAAGTGCAAAATTGTTACTTTGCTTGGTCTCGATAATATGGAATTTTATTCGAAATGCATCCCACTAATGGTTGAACAGAGCATTGGGCACAACGTTAATACTATGTACAAGACATAGTATTCGTGCATTATGGACAACATCCCTTGTCTGATGATTACTTTAGAAAACTCGATGCGATGACGACGCGACGAACACCAAGAAGGTCAAAACACAGGCCTTCAAGAAACTAAGCGAAAGAACGCTAGAAGAACGACCGACAATTTACACGTTAAATTGTATGAAATGACCTTAATTTCGTCTGAGCTGATTACAGCATATGTTACAGCCTCAAATGTGGCTTTTGAGCATGCGTGGACTCGTAATGGCATGGCAGCAAACTCCTTTGACAATTTCCTTGACATTTTGATTTTTTTTATTATTGATTGATTGATGGATTGACTGAGCGACTGCATAATAATAGCCTATAAAGGGGATGAAACAGGTTGCTTGCAAGCTTTATGTTGATTGGAAAATATAGGGGCCTAGGTGCTATATATAAGCATTTCAAAATAACGTTGCATTTCTTTAAATGTGACATGTCAACTTAATCTTTTTCTGATTCATTTCAACAAATTACGTAAGATTATCTTGCAATGGCAAGTAAATTTGAACTTCTGATAGCCTAAATATCTATATCCGTACCTTTTTGTGCGTTCCGACTACAGCTATTGACGAAAGACCTCAACCGACACGACAGCCCGACAGCAGGTTATAGTACGTCACGTATGTAGGTAGGCCTACAGTATATAACAAGTCTTCCGTGGGCGACTGCGGTCTCAGGTATGCCTTACGCCGTGTTAGAAAAGTTGTATTTTTATCGCGCGTCAACGTTGAACGGCTATGCAGAGTGCGATACTGGTACAGCAATTCTGTCTGTCTGTCACACGTAGTCAATGCGCATGATAGCGTAGGGACTCTAGCTTTCTAACGACAAAGCATGGGTCTTCCCCAAATGGGGCGCCAAATACAGTTGGGATAGAAAAGTGGGCGATTTTAGACTGTCTTGCTATATCTCAGATCGGTACAAAATAGGGACATATGTCGTAGTTACATTGATGGCTAATAGTGAGTCGTATCATGCGTCTATCATTAACAATTGTCAATGACCTTAAGTCGCCCTAACTGTCCCGATCACTTCCTCTTATAAATTTTGTGTCAACTTTCCTATTTTCGAAAGGGGGAAATACTCACTTCAAATTTGGTACATAGGTTGATCATAGCATATCATAGCCTATGGATGACAACCCACTCCCTCAAAGGGGCGTGGTCAACCTCACGTCACCTTTTTAATTTTGGGCCCGACGTACCTTTGGAACAGGTACTTCAAATTTGGTGTGAAAATTAATCAGAGCAAGTACTAGCCAATAGCCATGATGCCATATCGGACTGAATGCTCTCAAAGAGCTCATATACCCCTGCGAAACTTGAAAGAACTTCCGGTATTCGGAATAATTTCATTTTATTTTAATTCGTTCTCTTTATATGATTCTGCGTCCGTAGAATTACTATGCTGTGCAGCACTCGAAGTACACAACAAGAGCAAGAGACGTCTGACAAAGCGGGAACGCCGGGCGTGAGTCAGCATCCTCTTCTGCGGTAGTGACCGCCATCTGCTATAAACAAAGTTCCGACTCTTGGTGTCATCAACATACTTCGAGTATCTTATTGTCATATGAGTCGAACGAAAAACGGCAACTAGGCATTTATGGTAAGGCTATGAGAGAGTATTTTATGGTACGCAGAACGCCTCCAATAGGCCTATAATGTCGCCCTGGCCGAGCGCTGCATCCTTCAAACAAGAGATCAGCAACTGCGGGATGGCCGACCGTGACGTAGCGAGAACCGAAAATTTTCTTAGTCGAACACCCCGCGTTTAAGGAGGTCTCTTTCCGTGGGCGGATCCGGACCAATCCTAATAAAAAATAGCCGTCCTCTATGGTGCCCGCTTTTTTGCCACGATACACCAACGTCACACAGACAGACACACATACACCTCGTAGAATAAACCGAACCGTTACCGCAGTTGGCTAAAAACCATCTCAGTCTGGTCAAACGTTTCGGCATAATTCATCCGACAAAACTCAGAAGTTTCAGACGCCCCTTGTGTTCCATCCAAGGTCCCTTGAAGATCATCGTGATTATAATATTCTGATAGCATTAGAAAAAGATAACTATTTTACCAACAACGCTTGGAGACTGAAATATTTTCGGTCGCTGGTTGACCTACACACTACCCTTGACGGGCCGTGTCTCGGGCCGTTGACACGGCCGTCGACACGGCCTGACACGGGCGTCATTCTGGACACCCGACGGGTCGTGTTTACGGTCGCCGGTTCACAGTACCCATGAACACGGGCCATATTCACGTAAATAGTATCTTTCCACTTAAACATTATATGTTGCTTTGCCAACACGTAAAAAGTTGAAAACACATTCACATTATCAATGTATAGATCTAAAGCAGCCATAAGTAGTTTCTTCGCATGTTTGTCTGTTGCATGTTCTATGCTGTTTTTTTCGTGGCTCATTTTAGAGTAAATTAAACGGTGACATTGGAAAAACAAGGAAAAACAACAAATGAAAAACAGACGCCGTAAGTTAGCTGTTTCTTACAATACTAGAAGAACTGTCATTGATCGAGGATAGAGGTCAGACCGAACTTAAGTTCAAGGATTAGTCGGTTCAAAAGATAGAGTGGAAATAAACGGACGGACAGACGGACGGACGGACGGACGATACCGATTGCTTTACCTTCCAGGCTATGACTCGGTCAGTAATTATTCGACATTGATGTAAGTTTTTTGCATCAGAGCAAGCCTGAAGGAAGAAGCAGGTACTATACAGGTGCGAGTAACATGAAAAATACATTACGGTCGTATCGGAAGTGGTTCTTAAGCCGCTGCACGCTGTGATCTCCCCTACCTGCCCGGGACTGCAGCGACGTCGACATGTTACAACTCGCGTGAAGTGCGCTGCTTGTCGGTAGGTGTCGCTGCGGTCGTTCTCATTTTGTCTTGCGTTGACCGGCGGGTGATGATGAACTGTGAGCGACGGAATGCAGGTGCGGTCTGCCGACAGCGGCGGCGTCCTCGACGACGAGTCCTGGTGATGATGTCCTGCGTCTTGTCTTGTGTCGTCGTCGTCCAGTTGTTGACCTGGTGGCTGAGTGACCAGTTGCTCGACGACAGACAGCCAACAGATGGCGCCTCTGTGCGACCAAGTTCGAGCGTCGTCAGACGTGATGCCAACCCGACGTCGATACTGCCGGTGAGCCGACGACGTACCCAGTCGACCGGACGATCAGCTGCTCGGTTTAGCTTGGTTTGTCGTAACAGATCGTCGCGCATTCCTATGTTGAAACCAGGTGACGTTAACGTCGAACTCTCGTCGTCACGAGGTTCTGCGGCTGTGCGGAATCAGTCCGGCATGCGAGTCGACACACCTTGTGACCAGAAGAGTGGCGGTACTCGACCTCAACTTCCACTTCGTGGTAGAAATGGACCGTCAACGGTTATCACTGCAAAGAACATGTCGTCACTCACGACATCGTCTTACGACGATACCGCCTTCAACGTCGTACACCAAGACGCTGCAGTCTGGCGACGTCATCTTCTAGCCGTTGCCACTGGCAACACTACCAGCAATCTCAGCAGCCTTGCCGAGAACTTTACTGTGAGCTCAGTGGTTGGTGATGACTTTACCTGCAGCACGTCGACCGCTGGCGTCGGCAAGTCCTACCCCATAGATCTGTTTTCGGACACGCAGTTGTACCACGGCGCCGTGATTCTGCACGTCGTCGGCACTGTCTACATGTTCCTCGGTCTCGCCATCGTCTGCGACGAGTACTTCATCCCGGCGCTGGAAGTTATCACGTTGAAGCTCGGCATCACCGAGGACGTGGCGGGCGCGACGCTGATGGCGGCCGGCGGCAGCGCCCCGGAGCTGTTCACCAGCTTCATAGGAGTGTTCGTGGCGCACAGCGACGTCGGCATCGGCACGATCGTCGGCTCTGCCGTCTTCAACATCGTCTTCGTGATCGGCGCCTGCTCGCTGGCCAGCTCCAGCGCTCTGGCACTGACCTGGTGGCCGCTGTGCCGAGACGTCGTCTTCTACTGCACCAGTCTTCTCTGTCTCATCGGCTGCTTTGTCGATCGGCTGATCCACTGGTGGAGAAGGCGTCGAAAACTTACGAAAATGACCTCAACTCACACGAGTTGGATCTGTGTCCTTAATGTATGACTTAGTAAAGGGTCTATATTTAACACGATCTGGACCAGGACGAGATCGCTGTTGAAAACTATCGCTGGCACCTCTCCTGATTAGTCGCTGATTCACTGGTGGGAAGCGATAATGTTGCTGGCCTGCTATGTCGCCTACGTTACTTTTATGACCTACAATCAAACCATCGAGAAGCTGGTTAAGAACATTCTGAACAGGAAGCGCATAGCGTCCAGTTGCGACCTTGCCTACGTAATGCAGGTTTGCAGTGCCGATAACATTCATTGCTTATGATTAACAAGTATATCGTTCCTGTTTATTGTCGGGCCGAAATGTACGCTGGCCGCATTGTATGCTGCCCTCTAGTGAGTCATGGTGCGTATGCCATCGGAACAGACAGACAGACAGACGGGTGGACGCCAGACCGTTACATTAAAAACTTTCCGCTAGACGAGCAAGTGTAATAATCATACTGTCAGATACTTATTACTCTACCGTATCGGGCACTTATAGTTAGTCAAGGTTGCAAAAATTAGTTGTACTGGAAATTGCTCTATAATTAGCGAATAATTTGTTTTGCATTCAAATCAGGGCATAGACCGATTTTTATTCGTTTTTACCTCTCTTCACATGTTCTTGCGTAGATGAACATAACAGAAACAGGAAATTCTGTCTGAAACAAGGAAGAAATCTTCGCGTTGCTTAGATTCCTCCTGCTTGTAAACACTATATTAAAGTCTCGTATCAATATCTTACATGGTACAAAGACTATTCACGTTTTAAAATTGATCTTACGCTGATTCTTAGGCGTACTAAACTTCACATAGTTGGTTTACTGTCTGTCGGGAACACGTCATGACTGCAGAACTATTAAGTTACTCGCTGTGACTTTCCTGATTGTAGAGATGCATTGTGAATATTTTGTAGAAGAAAGGAGACGACTTGAAATCGCACAGCTATCGTCATGGAGTTATACAGCTGCTTGTTCACACCGTCGACCCGCTCAGTGATGGTTAAGTACAGACAGACAATGTCCAATTAACTTGCTGATATTGCGATTGGCCTCGTTTGTAGGAAAACGTACTGTAACGGTCTGGTCCGTCTGTCTCGTCGGTCGGCATATTCACCGTGACTCATCAGGGTGCAGCATGCGACGCGGCCAGCTTACATTTCGGCCCGACAGTAAGGAGGACCGACCTACTTGTTTTAGCTGGCATATTATTAACCGACCGTAGATTGGCTTGTGCTGCGGGTTGTGTGTGTGTGTGTGTGTGTTCGCATGACAACTATCGAACAAAATGACACTAACATTTAGTTATGCCTATATATTTGGCATAATGGTTCATCTTGACACTGTGTGAGTCATGTTTGTATATCGATCGGTCAAAGGTCAAAGTTCGAGGTCACAGGAGGAAAATGTTCCTATTTTCGGCTGAAAGTAAAATATTGAAATTGGGAAAACCAATTCTGGAAATGTGGACGAAAAGCAGACGTAAATTGGAAACCATAAGTCCATAACATAAATAAGTTTGACGCCAGACGAAAAGTGGTCAGTGCGACCGCGGGTGAAGGTTTTCTATTTGTTTCTGCATCCGGGTAAAGAACCTTGTTTACGACGAATGTGTGTAGACCCTATGTGCGTGTGTGTGAATGAATGGGTATATAAAAATAGGCAGTATACACTGAAATTGCCGGCTTACATTAAACACTGTCAACTTTAAATGCACTGCAGAGAAAGTCTGTGACAAGATGGCACGCTTGCGTCGTGTGACATCAGAGCAGATGCAGCCTGCGTCGTCAAGGCAACCGCATCACCCCTGGGGCCTTCATGCTGTAGACGACGCCTCCTGCAGCGACGCAACAGCTACAACCGGCAGATCATGCGTAATGTCACATTTTATACCCTACTTACGCTATTACTTGCGGCTTTTTCTAATAACCGTCAATAAAGCAATTGCGATTTAGTAGAATATAATTATTCCAGTCACGACAACGACCGTGAAACAAGTATTATGGCATTTTCGCTTGATGATTGTTTCAGTCCATCTTCTTTTTCTGTGGGGTTCCAAGAGGCTGATAACTGCGTTGAGTTAACTCAATAGTTGTAAAAAAAACATTTTTTATGTTTCAGTACAAACATGTTTTTCATGTTTTCTATTTTTAAATGTTTTGAATGTTTAAAAATATTTTCGCAACATTTATATGTAATCAGAATCATTATACGTCATGATATTAAACGCTAATTTAAAATCAACTGCTGTCATGTTAATTACAAAAAATATCATTTTAATGTTTTTATGTAATCATGTTTTGCATAACTTCACAAATTCACACAGACAATCACAATTACTATTATTGTTATAAACGAGTACAATTAAAGTGTCATAACATCCTAGGACTGCAAGAACATTTTACAACACTTTACAATGTACTATAAGAGGCCTGATAAGTCTTTGTAGCTCCTTAACTCAGGCTTAACTGCAAATAACACAACTGATGTCGGCAATTTTTTATTCTATGTTTTTAATGTTTTTATTGAAGTATAAAAACATGTTTTATGTTTTTATTCCACCATGTTCTTTTTACAACTCTTTGTACGAGGGAGTGGATATCGTATTGCAGGAAATGACGTCGTCGTGTGAGAAGTCGTCGGAAATAGAGACAGTGATCGACAGACACCTGAGCCAGCAGACGCAGTTGACAACAGTCGACTGTCTGTCGGCACCGGGACCTGAGCTGGACACCCGGACACAGCCACCAGGAGTCATTCTTTGGGACAAAGTTCTCTATAACAGAGCTTCCACGGCCAGCATTAGTTCGATCAACTCGCAACAACAGGTCTTAGCCATCAGCCCCTAGCTCGTACAACTTTCTCGAGGTAGAGACAAGTAAACGGTAGGACGTGTGTGTGTGTGTGTGTGTGTGTGTGTGTGTGACAATAACTTTTGAACTAAATGACCTTTGACCTAAATATTTGGCGTGCAAGTTCAACTTGGGCATGTCCAGACTGCCAACATTTTTTGCTGGCGGCAGCGAAGTCGTCGCTGCTTCACTGGGCAGGCAATTTCACGATTTTCCTGACTTCGCTGACATCAGCGCTGGCAGTCTGGACAGCATACATAGGTCACATTCAGAGGTTAAGTTGACGGTCACAGGATGGAAAATGTTTTGTTTACGGCTATGGGTGCACGTTACGAGTTGACGTATGGTTTAGTTGTTTGTTGAGTTCTTTGTACCAAAAATGACCGGCGTGACATCGAGTAAAAGCTTTATATAAAGCTCAGTTAATAAAATTTCACAACTTTTCAAGGGGCGGGGGTGGGGCGCCAGGTGCCAGTTCCCCCACCCCCGCCCTAAATACGCACGCGATGACTGGGTGGTGTTGTTTTGTGCGACAAAGCTGCTGTCGGACGACGAAGGAATGGACGGTCGCCTGTCGGCGGCCAGTACGAGGCCACTGGACATCAACTGGCCACGGTCAACGAGGAAGCGTGTCATCTACGTGCTGTTGATGCCGCTCGTCCTGCCCGTCTGGAGCACACTGCCTGACGTCAGGAGACCGGTGCGCTTCGCCTAGTTGCCGTCAACTCTATGATAAACTGACGAGATTAACCCATTATACAACGAGAGTCGTTATACACTGATAGGTTATATAAACTGATGAACAGCAATTACGCTAGATATCACATTGAACTGATATGTTCTGCTTGCGTTAATTTCTTTTATTATTTTAAAAATAAACCTTTGAGCAAAAAGAACTCAGGATCTACTGGACAGATTTTCACCAAATTTTCAGCACATAGTAGGAATTTGGTCGTAGATTGCCGATCTGACCCCCTTTGTCCGACGGCTTAAGGGACGTTGCCATGGCAACCAATTTTAGGGTCAAAATTGGCAAAATCGGACTATTCACCTTTATTCGTCGCCCTGTCATTCCGAAACGGATTGAAATATCGCTATTCTTACTTTAAAACGTTCATCTGTGATGATCTGGCTATAGTGTATAAATCTGCTGCACCTCGGTCCAGTAACTCCGAAGTTTAAGAGCGTCATCGGCGTGCACCCATCATTTAAAAAATAAATCCGTTAAGACAAATTATCTCAGGATCTACTGTACTTGACAGATTTTCACCACATTTTCATCATTGGTAGGTATTTGATCGTAGATTAAGGATCTAACCTTCTTTTTCCGATCGCTCAAGGGACATTGCCATGGCAACCAATTTTAGCGTTAAAATTGGCAAAATTGGCCTATTCACCTTTATTTGTCGTCCTGGCATTCGGAAACAGATTACAATATCGCTCTTCTGAAGTTCTGGTTTTAAAAGGTCCATCTACGATGATCTGGCTACATCGGGTAAACATGTAGTAAACTATGGTCCAGTAACTTCGGCGTTTAAGAGGGTGAAAGGTGTACACCACTCGTCGATCAGCAGTTTGGCTACGTTCGCTTTACTGCTAGACTTTGCGGGGATCAGTACTGAGTTTTCTGGGGCGATTACTACTCAGCTTTGTTTCACCTATACGCTATAGGGCGTCAATGTTATACCACGCGGGCTACATGCTTGGCTCTGCCACGGATTTCTAGTTATTTTATTTGTTGCGGGGAAGTCAGCAGACGCTATAGCCTATAAGACACTTGGTAATGATGTCTATTTATCACATAAATATTGAAGCCAATTATGACTGCGCCGCATCTTCGCTACTGCAACCCGTTAGTACTGCTATGGTCAGGAGAGGCGCGGATTCTTCGTCTGGACGTTCACCGGCAGCATTCTGTGGATTGCCGTGCTCTCGTACCTCATGAACTGGTGGGCTGCTACTGTCGGTCGCATCGCTGGCATTCCTGACACCGTGCGTATATCTTTTGCACCAATTCAGCTCACAAAACTGTCCTTCACTCTTCCTTCTGCAACAGTACGGTACAGTTTCGATTCATAGGGGCATCACATTGCACTGTGTTGTAGCAACCCACTTTTGAGTTGCAGCAAGCGCACGTAATGATATATCACCACCCTATAGTCAGACGCTACTGGTTTTCATCCAGTAGCCACATTAGACAAAAATGTCGGTCCTGTCGGGCTGAATTGTACACTGGCCATGCAGCGTCGGCGCCAGCAGGGGGGCCACAGGGCCTGGCCCCCACAAAAAATGCCCCCCGCTGGACGGGGCTGTGGCCAGGGTTTTTCCTAATGTATCGTTCGCTATGTGTCCCAAAACTCTCTTTGGTCCCTCTTACTTGCTTATCACACGGTGTTACCATGCGTGACATGTACTGTCGAATGTATATTATTTCTGCGTACGTACACAGGTAATGGGTCTGACGTTCTTGGCGGCGGGAACTAGCATCCCCGATCTGATTACGAGTGTGATCGTCGCCAAGAAAGGCTTCGGCGACATGGCCGTGTCCAGTTCGGTCGGCAGCAACATCTTCGACGTCACGATTGGGTACGTGCTACTACAGGTAGCCCATAGGTATTGTGAACCGAGTCGCCAGTTGTTGTTCATAATCTATACGTTCAACTTCATTGATACAGAAGCTGGCAATAAAGGCCGATGCACACGGGCCAACATTGACGGCCGACATTGTTCGCCATCAGTACCGGCCGTTTTTCGGCCAACATGACAGGCCAATACATAGGCGTCGGAACCATGGGATACTTTTAAAAGTGGGACCGCTTGAGCCATGCCACTTTTTGGCAATAAATCAAAATATGTTACGAAGTAGGCGTTTTAAGCGTTGAATGCTGCGCTTCATATCCAAAATATCCAGAATATGGCAGATTTGCCCCTCCTTTTGATTCTGTAAGCTAAAACGTTTTCAGCTTCAGGGGCTTAGCCCACGGACCCCGGCCACAGCAGGGGGGTGATCTAATTTGTGACCTCGCCCATAGACAGTCCGTATTATGTCTAACAGTCATGTCAACTGTTTTTTTTCGGCCGACGGCCTTACCTGTCACGGACCAGACCGACAGTGTTACGGACAATAAATATCAATAACCATAATAACTTTATCGGCACTTGAAATTTTGATTCGTTAAAATCCGATATGGCGTACGGCCGTAATTTTAAAAATAAAAAGTAAAAATTGCAATTTCTTCGCAAAAGTTCAATATATCGCATTGACGTTTGGCAGAATACCTCAGAAGCCCAGTCTAAACTCCATCAAAACTTGGACTTCATAATTAACTTAAGGCTAACATTCAACATAGGTAGCAGTAGTAGCATAGTGTGCAGTTTTTGGTCCATCCCACAATGTCTACAACCAACCCAGTAAATTATTTTATCCATACTTCCAAGTATTTGCAGACGCCTGCTGTGTTTCCAGGTTGCCGTTGCCATGGTTACTGTACAGCATCAGTTCCGGTGGCCAGGCGTATCCAGTGAACAGTGAGGGAATGTTCTGCTCGATTGTGTTGCTGTTTGCCATGTTGCTGTTGGTGATCACTACCATAGGTGCGTGCGGCTGCCGAATGAACAAAGTCACCGGAATCACCATGTTCATTTTGTACATCTTCTTCGTCGTTGCTACTTTACTACTGGAGTACGGAGTTCTACGTTGTACACTGTATTATTGAGTCAACACAAGCACGAACATAGACTGCTAGTATGGCCTACTTGTTGCAAGTTAGTGCACTGCAACTGACCTAGTCTAGTGTTATGCAGTCATGTAAAGTAAATTCTGACGGAGTTTGTTGTCAATTTTACAACAGAAGGTGACAGTGCTATTCAAATTACCCTCTAAACTTCAAAACTGTTCGTTATAATCAACAAAATGATACGTATGCATGCAGTAAGTGGGTTCCACAACGGTGGGGTTCGTCTATGATCACAAAGTTCTCCAGCACTTTACAGTCAACAACAAGATGCAGTTGCAGATGGCAGACTTCGCCACCAATGACGCCACCTGGCGAACTTGATGAAACATATATGTGTCATCTCTGATTCTGTTCATTCGCTCTGCTATGTGACAACATGACGTCGTCCACACAACTGGAAGTATACAATGATCGAATTGCTGTCAGAGGTGGACCGAGCCACGGCCACAGGTAACGTGCAGAAAATTCTGTAAAATTTGGACATGTGGTTTTTCAGGTATGTGAGTGGACAGGCACACAGACAAACAGACAGACAGACATCAGACACGCTGATCACAACACTTTGCACCCCTACTACTGGGGGCAAAGTAAAAATATCAGCAATTTTGCAATGCACAAACGTTATCAGCAATTGAACATAAAATGAAAGATATTGTCAAATAATATGCTAATAATATGTTAAATTACGGCAATAATTATCACAGACATTTACACAGACAATACAACACTGACTGCCTCAGTACTGTCAAAAATTACGGCATCGTCTGCAAGATATATAATGTACATCACACAAAAATACAATAAACAACAATAAACAATTATAACAATAATGTCAACAATCATCGAGTGTTTACTCTGTAAATGGAACTCTATGGAAGACAACTGTCATATGATAAGTATCACATGCCTGCGATGGGGACTCAATCTGCCGAGCCAGCACATTAGTTACAAGGCCAATTTGTGGTCCAATATCTGAATCTAGGTGGACAAGTTGTTGCAGACGTTTGACATAAAAGTGTGAGATCAACCTCACGCAGTTAGTCTTAGGAAATCAGTTTCTTAGTCTGATGGCCCTACAAAAAATGAGACAGTTGGTGGGATAAAATGCATTATTTGTGAGCTGTCTCGAAACATACTGAGATAATCTTTCACGGAAGAACACAACACATATGATACTCTATACACTACGTCCAGAAGAAAGTGACCACCTAAACAAGTTGCAATAACTATTGCAAACCTGCACTAATAATCTACATAGCAAAAGTCACCAAATTTCATAATTAAACGACAATGAATTCAAGGCTGAGACCAGTGATTATGAGGCTGATGGTAAAGTTTTGGACTCAAGGAATGAACATCTCTGATTGATATACTTGGGTCTTTAGACTGCAAACCCAGTAGTAGAATGTTAAATTTGTCGAAGAGCTTGCATCAAGTTAGAAGAACAGACCAGAAACACACAGAAACATGCAAAACCGGAATTGGCCCATCAGACTGTTCAGATTCACATTAGCTGTGCTAGTGTGCTAGAAACCACAACATTTGGGTAATGTTGTCTGAAATTTTACATCTCAGGAACATTGAAGCAGATTTGGATGACACTCATTTAGATTTGGATGACACTAATTTTTTAAAACAGATATCACTTTGTGCTTGTAAAATTTTATCCAACTCGGTTCAGGTTTGTGGCTGTTACTGCTACATGTTTAGGGCTTCTCTTCATTTGGACATACAGAAATTATAACCACGAAGGCACCACAATTCTGATTATGCACCACAGATCAGTCAATAGACTTGTGTACAATAAACGTTAGCAAAGCAAAGGTGTTGAACTGCATAAAACAATGTCACTTCCACATGGAATGTTACAGACAAGGCCCCTGTGAAACAAAGCAGTATTAACAAGGTGTCACCCTAACGGTACATAACCGTACTGGCCCACCGTGCAGTGTCAGCCGCCCGACCGCCCACACGCCAGACCGCCCACGCGCCTGGCCTGCACGCCCGCCGCGCCGGCAGCGTTACAGACGACGACAGACACCAACGATCACTACTAGTCTGGCCCCCCTACACTATGTGCAGGCGGGCCAGTAATACGTAACATATAATGGAATTAAGAAAAAATCAACAATGAGACGCAACACAAGAGCAATCTCTACCATACACAAAATTACGCAACTATTTTATAGAATACCAAATGCTTAGAAACCAATATTTGCATTCATGTAATATTCGCATGTTAATTCTATATGCTAACAACTTTGCCTTTTGGCACATCTAGTACAGTACATTATCTCCATAGTGGCCAAAATATGGATTACCAACTAAGGAAAGGTGCCTCATTTGTTGTTTCATACGTTCTTTTAATTCAAGACAGTTCTGTCTAATACGTGAAATCTGTTGCTGTTCTTCGTTGTCCAAGAAGCCCAGAAAGTTGTTCAGTTCTGGTACAGAGAAGCCATTCCACTACAAGAAAAAACAGGAACAACAGTGTGTCACTTGGCAACTTCAGTACATCAAACATTCACAGATTCAAGCACACATGCAGCGTCATCATCTGTAGAAAAACTGATGACTGAATCCATAAAACTTTCTAGACAATAATAATAAAAAATTAGCCCTGTACAGGACTGATGGTTGACTCTTCAGAACTGACGTTTCTGCCAACTTCAAAGTCACGTGACACAAAAACTAGGCCAAATATAAAAAAATCCGGCCCAACGAAATTTAGGTATTGTGCCGTAGTTTAAGAATCCATGGTCAGTTGCCAGCTCCCATTGTAAATGGCGAAGGAGATAGCTTTTGAAAATGGCTGGATTTCCAACTTTGAAGGGCTCATGACCTTGACCTTGGATCGGGTCATACTGCATACCGTCGTGCATCACTCATCGACCGGCTGGGACTGTTGCGCCACTCCAGAATGACCTTGACAGATAGCACATCTCCAAAGATCAGCAGGTGGGAGGTTGTTGTGACAGCAAATCTAATCATCCAGCCATTTGCTTCTTGGGTGACCTGAGGGTCATTTCTTAGTGCGATCAGGAAGACATACAAGAAAGATGTTGATCTGCTGCTGAAAAGCTTAATGTGCTGGGGTGTCCTTTCCAAGCCTTGCTACATGACCAAACAGATTGTTGTGCCTTCTGATAATTAAATCCAGGATGGCAGCCCAGTACGCTCAGCTACCTCGGTGTTACAGATATGGTCATACCTCCGGCATTTCATGTGGAAGCATTCCAGACTCTTGGTGTCGGAGGCAAGTACAGTCCACGTCTCAGATGCATACAATAGGAGGACGGATGAGACAAATGTTCGATGTGTAATTTCGTGGACAGTGATAGGCGTTTATCAGTCCATACCCTTTGAAGGAAGGACATGACTGAAGATCCAAGGGTGGCACAAAACATAGTGACTCAAAAAAGTGCAACACATTTAAAAAAGTAGTGCATCAACACGTTTGAGGTGTCGTGTGGTAGTAAAAGCACAGTAGTAGCAGAAACCTGTTTAAAACATCCATTACGTAAACTAGAAACTGCAACTTGACACCCAAGCATCGACGTGGTGCCTTCGCCACCACACACTTGAA
>Ga0209780_1001472_pt1 | contig 15564 bp, 6 predicted proteins | sample WorMetexBAHAMAS2_FD_187384 | JGI IMG/M metagenome (GOLD analysis project Ga0209780, IMG submission 187384) | Marine gutless worms symbiont microbial communities from Max Planck institute for Marine Microbiology, Germany - Inanidrilus exumae... | ecosystem: Host-associated > Annelida > Digestive... | reverse complement strand
AGTCGCGTATGTTCTTCTGGGTCGATTTGGTGCGTCGTGTTGCTCGCCGGGAGCGCCGTATGCGACATTTTCTTGTGCCATATTGTACGCTCAGCGCACGGCCTGATGACGTCATACACCTGGGCGCCTCGGCACGTTTGTGTGCTCGGAGAATAAGGCGCTGTTTGTCACAAACGGACGTGACACAACTGTCGATTTTACGGCCGACACAAAAAAGGTCATTTCGGAGACGTTCTTGCCAGCCAATCCCCGGACTTAGTACTGAAAAGACTCTAGGCCTACAAGCGGTCCACCCACCGAACGTTTTCGCGAGTTCGATTAAATTATGTTCTCGATAACGGAGCGATAATATTGAGTCACGTGACACCATGTCTCCAGTAATGCAGTAAGTAAAACAGTTTATTTATGAAATCATATCGCAATGCATGCATTGCGGTATCAATTTCGCTACAGAGCACCAATTTCGCTTAAAATTAATTGTTTACTGTAAAGTTAGACATAATTCACTTTCGCCTTATAAAAGGCATAATTTGACTAACTATTTCCACATTAGTCGCAAACTGAACTAAAACAGGAACCGAGAAATTGGACGATTAATGGGAAGAAAAATACAAAGAAAAACTTCTGTTATTGGTTTACTATGGAAACGGACGACGTCGCCGGAGAAAGAAATATATATTGATGGACGCAGGAAGGCGAATTTAAGTTAGCATTAACTTGACTTACGTTAAGTAAGCATATAGTTATTAGTTAAGCGTGCGATTCCACACCGCCAGCGAAGCGAAATCTGCTCACTCTGCTGTCTACGACTACGTGTTCCGTACGACGATACAAGCATGGAAACCACTCTAAGAGCCTAGGTATGCTACTATTATCATTATTAGACTACATCGCAGTTGGTTTCGTGGCACAGCGGTAGAATGTCGGTGTTTGGTTGGCGAACTTTCCCTGTCCTGTGCGAGACCTGTAGCTTACGGGTACGTGACCACTTATGTAGGTAAACCGTCCGCTATAGGTCATTCAACCAGGCCAACTCAGCCTTTCATCCCTTCTAGGTCGATAGATGAGTAGTAAGCTGCAATTAGATGTCTCCTACCTCAGTTTGGGGTGGCGCCATCTGGTGAACGCTTACGAAGGAAAGGCAGACATGGTGTATATGAGTCGACTGCTCCAATAAACACTTGTTGCAGCCATAGATAATAAAAGAATTTGGCTTCTCCACTGTGCGCTCCGCCTATTGTTACCGACCGAGTAGCGTGGTCCATTGGTCTCTCAGTCGGTCTGTCACGTAGCAAAAACGGCTGAAGCGATCGAGATGCCTTTTGCGCCGTCAAGGACGCGGGTGGGCCCAGGGAAACACATGTTGCATATAGCGGACCGCTTCGGGCAAATACTGTATTGTGTTCATTCAACACAATACAGCCTTCTAGTTACGCCTGTGCTCAACACATCGCTACGTCGCTGCTCTGTTGCAGAGACAGATGATGTCGGCGGCGACTAGTGCGATGGTGAACCACAGCGACATGGCGCAGGCGGCCTTTAACGTCGAGGTGAATTTGATGGCGGCGGCGGCGGCGGCGACGACGACCGGCGATGAATCCACTCGCGGCCCGTCCGACCAGGATTCGGCCAGCGTCGCACGGGCGGTCCTAACCGCAGCCACGACGACGCTGTCGGCAACCGGCGACGTCGGGCTCACGGAAGGCAGCCACGGCAGAATGGAGCAGCTAGAAGAGGATGTCGACAAACTCATGCAGAAGATGGGAATTCACGGTAATAACAATAACAAGTAGTCAAAAAATTGACGAAATGCCGCATCGCCGACTTGTCACCCCTTGCGGCTGAAAAAGAATTCGTCCGATTTTGACCCATGTTACACATGGTTCTTTTTACCGGCATGAAGCATCCGTTGGATCGGTTCATCCGGTTTTGCCAAGCACATCCGCGTGACCAACACACCGACAGACCACGCTACGTGCAACATCTGTAGCAACAGTCCGTATCGCATGCACTGCGGCTTAATAATAGGATTATGTTTATTTTAGGGATCGCGCACTTAGCCCGCCCGTCTGAAACATTAGCTGAAAAAAATGACAACAAATTCCTTATTCAAAAACAGCGCCATCATAAGTGAACTGTGACATTTGAGTTTTAGAAGGAGTGGGTTGAGTTCCCCTTCTATAAAACTTTGAATTCGACATTGTCTGAGATCCATCTCTCGGTGCTCATCATTTCCCACTGAGAAACTGTTGAAGCGAAGACAAATGTTGTAACTACGATTTCTTTATCTATTCGTGTCTCCCTAGCTTTCTTTCTTCCGAAGCGTTATTGCGGTTACAACTTCAGCGACCCCATGCAAGCTTACTTCGGCGGGCCTACCGCCTCTCCTGTTGTACCTTGACCATTATCTGCAACGTTAATCACGTCAAAAGATAATTATTAACGGTAGATACCAGCTACATAATTTTTAACGACCGCGTTAGCCGGGAATAAAGTAATCAATAACGTCCTTCCTCCGTCTGTCCGTCTGTCCATCCGTTTGTTTCCACGCTGTCTTTTGAACCGACTGACCTTCGAACTTCAGTCTTTGTGTGTGTGTGTGTGTGTGTGTGTGTGTGTCATGACCATAGCTCACATGAGATGAAAAGTCAAGGTCAAGGATAACAGTCAACGTCCATCGCGTATGGGCATGGTAACGCACTAACGCGGTCGGTCTGACCTCGATCCTTAATCGAGGACAGGTTGTTTAGTATTTGTGGCTTTGAATGACACATAAAAATGCGTACAAAATGTACCTTTGTGATTTTTGGTGGCCCCTCAAATTTGGCATCCACGTGCGGTCACACGCCAGTACAGTTTGTAGATCTCTATGGTTATACGTCCTTTATCGCTAAACACCGTGGAAATGTATCGCACGTCCGGTGGAAGCGTCGATGTCGTGTGTTTGACGAACAGTTCCGGTATGGGCTTCAATGGTTATCGCGCTGATATCACTGCTGGTGATCGTCCTCTGCTGCGGCTGCCTCTGCAAGATCTGCTGGAAGAGGCGCAAGGACAAGGGATTCAGGAAGGGACTCAAGAGCGCCGTGGACCTCAGGAGCGTCCAGATACTCGGCAGTACTCTCAAGGACAAAGTACGATCAATCTACTCCCTACTTATATCGCTCGCGTAACATTTTCACACGTTCATACATTTGGAACTAGCGTCGCTATTTGCGGTTTTTATGAAACAGTCTTCTGAGAGATATGAAACTAGAAATGCTGAAAAGCGTCTGTCAATACACTTTCTGCGTGCTGATTCAGCTTGATCTTGTTTTGGTCCAGTTTGAGGGCCAAGGTCATAAAACAAAGTCCAGGGCCGGTCACTTGATGAAAATGTTCTTGTTTGGTTATGAATGCACGTTTGACATGACGCATACATTCTGAATTGACACAGGGCAACACCAAAATATAAACACAACTTTTACGCAGTTTTTGGTTATTTTTGCCTTACGCTTCATTCTGCCCCCATTAATATTACCTTATAATACTGCGTTTACTTCGTGTACGATTTTATGCCTATATTGTGTGGTAACGTGTATTAGCTACTGGTTCTATTTTTATTCGTATAAGTGTGATTGCATTTTACTCTTTTTGTAATTGTATGTAATTAATCTAGCCTTACGGCTACAATACACCAAACATTTACTTACTTTGTTTGTTGTACTAAAGTGGTCGGTGTCAGCGAGTCAGTGCTTTATACACTGTGTCTCAAAAAACACCTTCGACATTTTTAGCTGTAACTTGAGCAAACATTTTCTGATTTGAATAGTTTTTGGCATAAATACCACCTAAAAATTAGGCAATCAATGGGTGTTTTATTTTCTCACCTCACTTAAACACTGTGTTTATGCACTGCCAGGTAGTGCAAAAGCACTAGTTAGGTGAGGTGGAAAAATAAAGTACCATTTGACTTCCTACTTTGTTGGCAACACTCCTGTCATATATTATCAAAATCTGTTGATGCAGGTCGAAGTAATATAATTGTATTACTCACTTTCTTAATTACTTGCTTATTTACTTACTTACTCACTGACTTAGTTACTTACTAACTTACTGATTTATTTACTTGAATTATATCTATTAAAACGGTGGACTGAACATTGCGCCTTAATGGTAACGCATCATATACTGCAGATTCAACCGGACCTTGAAGAATTAGAAGCCAACATGGAAGACATCGAGGATTCTGATAGCTCCAAGGACGAAGTCCAGCTTGGAAGGCTTCATTTCTCTATGGATTATGACTTCACCAAATCAGAGGTTGTTGCAGAACTTCGCTCTAGTTATTACCATTATTAACTAGCACATGCAAACATAGATTCGTCTGTGGCAGAATTCCAACCGGGTCTCCGGGTCATGGGTCACCGGGTCAACGATTTTGGCCGGGTCGGGTTGGGTGAGGTCACGGGTCAGTATGTCAGACCCGGATTTTGACCCGGTTCAGGGTTTAACAGCTGTGTTTTTTGTAGCACTGTTTGTAGCAAACGAATGATGTATTTTTGTCAAGTTAGCCTTGATTTGCACTCACAAATTATGAAACCTATTCTTTCCACATCATTCGTCCCATCATCCATGCATGTTCATAATCGTCACGTAGTCTGGCTGCAGCGTCATTGTAGTTGCCAGATAGCCTCTGCTTAAGAGATTTTCAGAACATTCACTGACCGGGTCCAGTCGGGTCTGGTCACCGGGTCTGCTCAAAGACTCCCGGGTCGGGTCGGGTCGGATCAGAGGTCAAAAGTTCATACCCGATTCTATGTCTGGGCTGTGGATTTCTGTAGTAAAGCACGCGAGAAAAAACATGCAGTTAACGCTGCATTGATTGGTGTAAGTTAACATAAATTTGTCATACAGCAGGATGGCGATGATGTGGATAGATTAAATTCCGAAGTTTGTTCAGGCTTGCTACCATCATGCACAACATTTTTCTTTGTCGTTCTCCACTGTACATCAATCACGTAGTCATATTATGCACCAATTATTCTTAACCATCTTTGTCAGCTCCTGCGTTCGAAACATATGCGAAACGTGCAAGACTAGAAAACGTATTCGGCTTAGTTGCGTTAGCGGTCCAGACAACATTATAAGCCAAGATTAGATTCATTGCCTTATTTAAATTATAATTTATTATTCAGCTATTTTAGTTTTTATGTTGCATCGCAACAACGCGGCCAATTGTTACAGACGGAGTAGCGTGGTCTGTCTGTCTGTCTGTTGGTCACGTTCGTGATCCCTGCAAGAACGGATGATCTGACCGCGATGTTGCTTGGGTAGATGACTCTGGTGGGCACCAGGAACCATGTATTAGATGGGGGTCCAAATTCCCCAGAAAAGTGGCAATTTTGGGGCTGTTCGACCCATCGAGTCGACCCACTGAAAAGTATTGTCGCTGCTGCGGTGTACGCAGCAAAAAACAATAACGGCAGCCGACTGGCCGGTGTCACATTAACTTTTCCCGTGAAAAATCCCCCTACGATGCGGCCACTTGTCAAAATTCTTTGGCTGATTGTTATAAACGAAACTAATCTTTTTTGTTTTTCAGCTATCAGTAAGCGTCATTGAAGCTACTGATCTTCCTGGAATGGATATGTCTGGAACGTCTGATCCGTACGTGAAAGTTTACCTGCTGCCGGAGAAAAAGCCGAAGTTTGAGACCCGAGTCCACAGGAAGACACTTAATCCGATTTTCAATGAGACGTTTATATTCAAGGTTTGTTGACCGATGCTTGCACAAAATCGTAACTTGGCATGAGAACGTGTGAGATATCTGTATTAGGAGATCTGTATTGTGAAATACGTCGGTCTGTAGTAAATTGGTTTCTTTTTCGCATACACCCTTTTCCCGATCACTTATTTGGACCAGGTAAAACAATCGGTCAATCGTGTGTTTGTCGGTGTGTCGGGATAACAACTTTAGAACGAAATGACTTTTAATCTAGATATTTGACCCGCCGGTTCACCTTGAACCTATCTAGATCCAGTACGAGCATCAACGCCAAAGTTCACGGCCACAAGAACAAAACGTTCGTTCTTCGGCGGTCGGCTATGGATGCTTCTTGCAGTGTGCCGTATTTCTGGTAGTTTGTCGCATCCTCTGTGCTGACGTTGTCAGTGCGACCTCGTGTGAAAGCTTTCGTGTTTAGAAACGCTGTCTTTCTGTCGTGGCGAAGTTTATCCATTCCATTTTCTTAGCAATACTTACGCGCATTTCGCATGATGTGCCGTTTCTGACGCTATACTTTGTGTTTAGTTTTACGCAGCACTTAGCTAATTAATTTTTGGCTTTGATTGTCATCGTTGTTCACATTGCGTTGACATTTGGAGCCATGCAGCGTACTTCAGGAAAGGGGTACGGTCTCAAAAATCTAGCATTGCTAAATTTCAGTAGCTGACGTCGTCGACCGTTGTCGATCGCAGTTGACGACGTTCGAACGCCGACCACGTGCGTACGCCGTCGACGTTTGAACGCCTTCGGTGACGTTTGAACGTTGTCGAAGGCGTTCGACGGCGTCAGTGAGAACACCACTTCAGGTTATGCATTTTATTATAATATACTAGCATAGACTGACTATCCACCCATCAGAGGAAGCCACATATAAGGGGTCTAGGATGTACTGTAACCCGGTTTTAAAATGCTATATATATGTGTATTAAACCAATTTGTAAAACACGAAAAAGTGTCTATAATTAGCCTATCCTGTTTTACAGTACAGTAGACCGCCCACTGCAAGATATAGCGTTGATGCCCTCTCCTTTCCTTTCGCCATTTAGGGCTTTCGGTTTAGATACAGACACACGCTTGTGACCCTACCCCGGCGCTAGCTAACTGGGCACACTATACTGCGACCTCCGCCTTCAGCACGAACAGCCTACGCCACTGCTGCTGCAGTAAATCACGTGACCTTGTAGACCTACCTCACAACCACTGCCTCCGTCGTAAGTTACGCCAAGCGTTGCAGCATTTATCAGTTAAAAGTATACATTTCCAATTTCTAAAAAAAAATAAAAAAAATGGGGCATAGTTCGTCGGCACCCTGTATAAGCGAGCGGTGAGTACAATAATGATACATTGACTGGTCGTCTGGACGCAGCTGCCGTATGCGGATCTGGGAGCGAAAACTCTGTCGTTGACCGTGTATGACTTTGATCGTTTTTCGAAGCACGATCAGATCGGGCAGGTCGTCATTCCGCTGAACTCAGTCGATCTCGGTCGAGTCGTGGAAGAATGGAGAGTCCTTGTCAGTCCAGTGCAGGACGAGAAGGTACGACCTCAAGCCAGTCTGCAAATGTTTCTACAAATTATTAAGCTGACCGTGTCTAGCGCTAAGCGTAATGTAAAGGTATTACGTCCGTCCGTCTTTCTCCGACTGTCTGTCGCGTTTTTCTGGTTTTAACAGGGCGAGCTGCGCATACTTAAGATGACTTACCGACGCGGCCAGCGTACATTTCCGTCCGAATATTACGACTAATACTCACGCACAACCTTTTTGTAAACTTGTTCTTAACCACATTGTTTATCAAAAAAATTAACACGCACATCACTCTATTCCGTATTGGCACATTGCATAACAGTTTTTGGTAAAATATCTTTAATCTATACGTGAAGGTTTTTCTTGCACACCGTTTTATTGCTGGTTTATATACAACCTTTGAGCACTTTTACTGCTTGTAAATTAAATTAAGCTGCGTTTTTATGCCGTTTAGATTGTTTTCTGCAAGCATAGAAGAAGAAACGTTGATAATGAAGAGGCAGTCGTATCAGTTGTAGATTGTATATATGCCTGGTTGAATTATCGTCTTACTTACTTATTTACTTACTTACTATTTGTGTAAGCAGGAAAGCAAGCTGGGTGACATTTGCTTCTCTTTGCGCTATGTGCCGACTGCCGGAAAACTGACCGCCGTGGTACTGGAAGCAAAGAATCTCAAGAAAATGGACGTTGGAGGACTTTCTGGTAATTGTTTGCTACACAATCTAATAATGCTATAATCACTACGTTTTATAGTTATTATTCTTAATTATTAGCTTAAGAATGAACGGATTAGAGTGACACTTAATATTAAAACGTTGCGGGGACGCGCTTTGCAGTCACGTAGTGTTCGGCTACGCTCGAAAGTCAGTGTTGTTAGTGAGATAGAAGAGTTTTAAGTTCGCGTCTTTTTGTGTTTTTCGTATATTTCAATTCTCGTTTTTATGTGTTTAAATGTGTTTGTTTATCTGCTTATGTTGTGCGTGCGATTAACGTGCATTTAATAAAAGGCAACTTACTTAGTTACTTACTTATGCATCTGTTAACTTATACATAATCATAAGATAGAATCAAGTCGTTGCTAGGTGGCATTACTGTGTTTTGAAGTTATGAAAATAGAGTTATCAAATGTTTTAGGACAAAACGATGTCTAACTGTACCGTTAATCATGCAAATTGGTTCAGGCGTTTTACGGATGTGGGCAGTGAAACGCAGTAGTCCTGGTTTTTAAACCATCCTTTTTTTCTCGATAATTTTCATGCAGTTTTGAGATTCGACTCAATCCAGTCGTGTCATAATTCACACGCAAAAATGATTTGAATTATTCGGATGTATCGTTGGTATTATTATTATTTCGACCTTACTGTCTTTCATCAACCAACCAATTACCAGTCGCCGTCAATCGATCCATCATCTATTACAGAACACTTGACTTGCAGCTGTCAAACGGATAAAACGAGTAGGCCCATAGAGTAGATCGTGTGAAGAAAAAGTTCTTTAAACACAATATCAAAACCCTATGCTATTGTATGTCATTGTATTCGTAACAGTTATGATGATCGCAGTTCTTATACATGAGGTACACAAAATGAAATGGAGATAGTTTAAAACATTATACTAAATAAACTCGAAGTTATTATGCCGATTCCATTAACAACAGTTGCAAATATCCTTGCGTCCACGCGTATCAATCAATCGATCAATGTTAAAATGCACTTAAGTAAATACTTAACAGCCGATAAACATTAACAGGCGGGTTACATAGACAGGCGAAAACTTCGCGCCTATGTCTGCCCATAGAAACTAGGCCAACAAACTAGAAAAAAATGAAAACCAACAATACAACAATATCAGTGGTTTAAGTAAAATTCAGCATGATTGTGCTCGGAATATTGCTACTTTGATGAAATTGTCGCTGTCTGATTTTCCTGTAACAGACCCGTACGTGAAGCTGTCGCTACTGTTGAACGGAAAACGCATCAAGAAGAAGAAATCGTCGGTCAAGAAATGCACGCTGAATCCATATTTCAACGAATCTTTTACATTTGAAGTTCCATTCGAACAAATCCAGGTTGATTGCTTAGAAGTGGTTCCGTTTTTCCAGATTTCGGTTCATCAACTGTGTAACATTGTGTTGTTTGAAACTCTGAAGACTGATTGGAATACGTGGCCTATAACGTTCTTCTTATCTTTTGACTTTCTACTGCTGTATTTTGTGGTTTGTTTCATGCATACGTTTTAGAATATGCCAATAAACCCGCCCCTAAAACGACGAAGTCGCTGTAAACAGGACTATGCTATATATAAGAATAAAATTTGCAAATAAAAAGTTTGCTTGCAGAATATATGCCCGCAAAAATGGCCAGTTCTAAAGGAGGACAGTATAAAACAGAGCCAACAACTAAACAAGTATTATGTCCTTCCTCCTAATACCGGAACGACAATGTATGATGGCTGTGTCGCGTGCTGCTTCCTAGTGACTCACGATGAGTATGCGACGCTTGCTCTAATAAGGTTAGAAAAAGATGGGACAGACGGACGGACGGACGCCAGACCGAAACATCACGCTTTACGCTAGCTAGACGGGGCCAGCTTAATAATTCCTATGTACTGTCTATCGGTGCTGCAGAAAGTGATGCTGGACATGACGGTGGTCGACTACGATCGAATTGGTACTTCGGAGCCGATCGGTCACGTGGCGGTCGGATGTGCTGCCACGGGGACCGAATTGAAGCACTGGAGTGACATGTTGGCCAATCCTCGTAGACCAATCGCTCAGTGGCACACGCTGCGCGAGGTCACCGAGAAAGACTAAACCACACCGCACCAACGTAGGCGTCGACTCCAGTCTCTGGTGGACGTCGGCGTAGCCCGGAGTTCTGACAGGAACAGTCCTGTCCTACTTTCTCGACTGTTAAGCCGAAAACTGAATAGGGCATGTAACAGTTTCTGCCGCAGCTTCTAATTATTAGCCCGTCTGGCACCGCGATGTCGCCGGCGGGCTTATGTTTTACCAGATGTTACTGTCTTTTGTAATGTCGCCCCTGTCATTCGACAACGGGTTAGACGGATCGCAACGCGGATTGTTGCGTTAACACCGGCAATGAAAATATTACTACGACTACAAATTTGGTGAACTTTTGTCCAGTAACCCCTGAGATCTTATGGCTCTTTTGAATGGGTGACGAATGCACGAGGGTTAAAATACGCTGTGTGCTGGTTTTTAAAACTCATTCGCTAGATGGCAGTAACATAGCCAGTCCATAAGTAAGTAAGAAATGCACAGTCGCGTTTGCGCATGCCGAGCGGTCCACATGTTGGGTTTTGTCCCGCTTTCTTGGTTTCATCTGCACTTTCCTCACAACGATGTTGCGAAAATTGTCCAGTATCTACGTAACTGTGTATTATGCAGCGTACCCTGATCACATCCTTGATAAAACAAGAAGCTCAGCTATCGCAGATGGACAGCGCCATGCACTGCGTCAGTTGAAACCTTGTCAACTGCTGCATGATTGCATACCGAAAACCCCATTTGAAACGGCTTTGAAGATCACTCAACGTCATCGGAGTTGCTGCTATCATATGCCATATATAACATTCTGTTTTGTTATCCGTTGTATGGCCAAGTTACTGAGGAATAACGGTTTTAAGCATGGTGGAATGTCAGACACGTTTGGCCGCCAGATCGGTTCCGGTCCCGTTGTGCAAGCTTACACTTAGTGTCCCCAATGGCCCTAAAATTCAAATTCTTTCCTTCCTGTAGCTTGTCAAACGTGCACATGCCCAGGTACTTTCCGCCGTCATCTAAAAACTCATCTTTTCCAGCTGGCCTTCCAATCCCCTTAGCTCCTTCCTTCTTGCGCCTCAGATTCAGCTTCCGCTGACCATTGTGCGCATTTGTAAATTATATTTATTTATTTATTTACTTACTTATTGACGCGTTACCTGTGCGCACCGCCTCGTAGGACTGTTTGGTGGCTGTTTCGTTTCGCTTGCTCGTTTCGCATACATAAGTATTTATATTTTGGGGGATTCTAGTCGCGTCTTTCCTGGTTGCTAGGTTGTTGAGGCTTGTGGAATTTGACAGCCCGCCAAAGACTTCATCATCATCGTTCGACAGCAAATGCGTGCATTCAAACGAGTGACTCAGAAACATGACTGAAAGGCACAAAGGGTTAAAAACGAACGGTACGAAAGGGAAAAGCTGGTATTATACGGTGTCCTAAAAAACTGCGCCAACTTTGGTATGTTTTATAGCAAGCCAAAGTTGGCGCAGTTTTTTTTTCGTTGTCATATACCAACCGATTTTGATAACGTCTTGTCTATACGCTTTGTTCAGATCCTTAAATATTGAGTGCAATATATTATTTCCAACCTAGCTCTCTTTGCATATGTATTCAGGTGTATTTCTTGTCTAACACGTTTCAATAGATGTAGGCCTACTTTGTTTTATTTAGAGATCGTGTGTCAAAAAGTGTTAAATATCGACCAGTCACGGACAGTGTGAGAAATACAATTCAGAGAATTATTTTTCGAAGAGAATTAACCACACGTGTTAAATGTTCCTGCAGCATAAATTAAACAGCAGCGAACAACAACTGATGAAATGCTCGAACATTAAGAAATCTAGACAGTTTATCACGTAGGCCGCGTCCGTAGCGGAAAGCGTACTGTAACGGCCTGGCGTTCGTCCGTCCGTCTGTCCATCTGTCCCGTCGGCATACTCATCGTGACTCACCTGGGGTAGCATGCGACGCGGCCAGCATACATTTCGGCCCGACAATAAAGATGACCGACTTACTTGACTTTTGTTTTATTGCGACGGTTGATATGTTTTTCCTGGGAATAACCGTGGTCTCTATTGTACATTTGTATATTTGAACTGGACGATAAATATGTGTGCAACGCATATTATTAATGAATAATGTAACAAAAAGACGATTTTCAAACTGTTTCAACTCACTTTGTTTTAGAGTATATTTTTAAATTATGGCAAGATTTGGGGGTAGGCCCTTTGTACCTATACAAACTACGCCGTTCGTAATTATCCCCGCGAAAGCGACAGAATATGTTTTCACCAGCGTTGGTTTGTGTGTCTGTGTGTCTGTCTTTGTGTTTGTCTGTGACCACGATAACTAAAAAAATTGTGGACGGATTTGTACCAAATTTTATGGGAAGGTTCTTATGGGGAAAGGGAAGACCAAGTTCGTGTTTCGATATGATCGGTAGAGGGATGTGGAAGTAACGGTCAAAAAACTCCGTAAACCGGCGATTGTTTACAACATTTTACACTTGCACGCTGAATCATATCCGCGAACGGTAACGTAACGTAACGGGCCCAAAATCGGAGATTGCTTACGCGGGGATTTGTACTCTCTCAGAGTACTTTCCATGTAGTTAAATTAGTAATTTATTCCAAACGCGGAAATTTCTTTAGGCTTCGCGATGGTATGTGCTCTGTGGTCGTCTTTTTGTTTCATATGTTCTTTAACGGACTGAAGTTCATCTCATAACAGTTATAGTGAATATTATACTAATCGCCTGAAATCGTTTGTTGTGAATTTGATATACAAAACCGTTAAATTGTTTTCGTATGCATCACTACTTGATATTGTGGTATTGTAGACGTTTGTATGTAAAGTAATTTTGTAAATAGCGTATTTGATCAACGTGATTTTTGTGATATGCGCGGTAAGTTGAGTGTATTTTTAGGCAGTCGGACGCAGCCTTTTCGGAACTATATAGGGCTACCCAGTGAAAAAAATTGTAGCAAACCAATACCCGGATTGAAGCGCAGATAAAATGGGAACACCGAAGAGACATCATTTAATGCTAGGCAGTGTATTATATTTTTTATAATTTACTTATAAAAGGTTCGGCAAATTATTTGTGTATTTAAAAGTCGAACATTTCAGCAAATTTTGGGTCATTTCAACGACAGTGGTCCCCTATTTCCAGTCAATCTGTGTCCGCGTCTGATTTTATTGTCGTTGTCGTGATATTATCTTACTGGAGTGATAACAAATGTGCTATTGTACTAGTATTATGTCTTCAGTATATATTTGTTTGCATTCGGAGATCTCTTATGCAGTGTTGGCGGGAAGGAGGGGAGAAGGGAATCATTCGCCCGGACGGCACTTTTCAAGGAGCGGCATTAGGGACTCAACATTCCAAAGATTTACGAGGCAGTACGTATTGGTTGCAAGAGTTTTTAAAGCTGGCATTCAAATGTTGGGATGTATTTATTGAAATGTTAAATATATAATTGGGATGAGGACAAGAACAAGATAACTGAACATGTTAGTGCAATTAATAAGCACAGAAAAGTGTTGTACTTTAAAGTACGCATTGCGTATTTCAGGTCACGTGATCGCAAATTGTATTCATGAACCACAAGCATGATGGGTTAATCAGGTCGATGGCAACCCGAGTCGGAGGGGGGGGGTAAGGGCGGCAACGCGAATGTTTGCCCGAAGCCCTGCGCCGCCGCTGTAATCTTACGCTTCACTGTAACCGTTCCGTTAGAAACACGATAAAGTTCGACATGATACCGGTACAACTTGGCCGCAAATATTGCCCCGTGTAGGGGACCATGAAGCCCATTTAGTTCCCCGCACAAAAACCAAAACAGTGAACGAAAAAAACGAAAATGAAATGAATATCATTCGCATTTTCTGCTATATTTTACTACCTCATTTAGTGAAATATTGTACAATATGTTGTAACGGTTGTTTTCAATTTCGTATTTATATTTATGTGCGATAATTAGTATATGTCGGTCGTGAGAGCGAAGAACTGATCTAACAAAGGAAAAGCGGAATGATGTTGCATGATAGCCACATTTTATGAACAGAGTAACTTACTCCACGATAATCGCGTCATAGGCACCGCCGACATTATGTTTTGTTTTTTATCTTGGTGCAGGTCCCTCCCTGCCTCTTGTTTTTGTCCCTCTCTTTTCCATCCCCTTTCCGTGTTCCTCCCCTGCCGCGATGCGACCCCGTTAAATCCATTTAGGGGATTGAGTAGTGCTGTAAGCTCCCTCAGCGAGGTTCGGGGCAAATTCCTGGCAGAAAACGCATTTTTGGTATTTTCAGCCTAAAAAGGCCTCTGTTAAGTGGCGATGACAGCTTTGAATTCACTTTAGAACGATGGCTAAAATTACAGTTGGAGCACCCACTAAGCTCAGGTTTTTCTGAGTGCAGTAGCATCCATTGCACCCATTGTTCCAAAAAATCGGCACCGTGGGTCTTATGATTGTTAATATAGTAACTTTATACATTTTTACGGTACTCGTGAGACGATATATTTACGTGCGCTCAAAAGCTGACAACGAGCCAGTATATCTAGCGCACGGAACCAAGAACAGAAAAGGGGGGAAAACAAAACCGGGTTGCTCAAAAGAAAAAGTCGGTCTCAAATGTCCGCCGTCCGTCCGTACGTACGTGCTTACGTCCGTCCACAAAAAGTTTCTTCGATTTCTTTGATTTCAGTGAAATATGGCAAGTACCGTGGTACGTAGAGGTTGATGAGTGATGCACGATGTTATGCAGTATGACCCGATCCAAGGTCAAGGTCACGAGCCCTTGAAAGTTGGAAATCCTTCCATTTTCAAAAGTTTTCTTTTCTGCCATTTACAATGGCAGCTGGCAAATGACCACTGATTCTTAAACTAGGGCACAATATCTAAATTTGATCGGGCCGGATTTTTTTTATATTTATCCTAGTTTTTGTGTCAACTAAATTTGAGGTTGGCAGAAACGTCAGTTGTGAACAGTCGACCGTCACTCCCGCACGGGGCTAATTTTCTTTAAGTTGACTTAATATTCGTTTATTTTGTTTAATTGTGCATTGCTGCCACTTGTTGATGAACAAAGATTATCATTTAAGTTTATGAGATTCGTCCTTTTGCTTGACCTTCTCCAATATGAGAACACCTGAATTGTAAAAAAAAATATAAAATTGTAGTAAATAATGTTCTTCTGTTTAGTGATGCTAATTTCAATTCTGTACAACACTGTTGCTTCGATTTCTGAAACAATATACGGCGGTAATCGTTGATTATCTAAATTTTTCTCGTTGTTTTATGCATAACGTTTACTCAATTCAGCGTTAGAGACGCGCAGTTTAAATAATCATCTGAAGTATTTATTCTATCGCTGTTGTTTTTTGTGCACGGAGATTTTATGATTAACTGTTGTAATTGCTGTATCCAATAAACATCAGTACACTTTAAACATTTTAACATTACTGATTGGCATGTGTATATATA
>Ga0209780_1001471_pt1 | contig 15567 bp, 5 predicted proteins | sample WorMetexBAHAMAS2_FD_187384 | JGI IMG/M metagenome (GOLD analysis project Ga0209780, IMG submission 187384) | Marine gutless worms symbiont microbial communities from Max Planck institute for Marine Microbiology, Germany - Inanidrilus exumae... | ecosystem: Host-associated > Annelida > Digestive... | reverse complement strand
CGATGGCGTTGACATGGATGTCATTGTCACCACATAATTGAACTACGGTGTGACCTTGACCTCTGACCCCAGAATATAATCAGGTCATCAGTAGGGGCTGGTGAATATTTTTTTTTGTTTTTTTTTCAAAATTTTTCAAGCTGTTCATGAGATATCGCGGTAACAATATCTGTCAGGACCAGTTAGTTAGTGGGAGTTTAATGTCATTTTTCAGCACAAATATGGCTATATCAGAGACAAAAGGTCAAGGGTGGAGAGCTATCCCTAGCCAGTAAAGGAAGGCCAGCGATATATTAACCTCAACCCTGGCTGCCTTTTTGTTCAACAGCCACCCAAAAAAAGTAAAGAAATCGAGAGGCTCATTTAAATATTACACTAGCGCCTACAACAGGGGAAGACAACTATCACACCACAAGAAAAAACTAAATCAAATACGCCAAAACAAACATGCATCCTTAACTAAAAAATACAAAAATAAATTAGCCCCATACGGGACTGACAGTCGACTCGTACTTACTGCCAACTTCAAAGTCACGTGACACAAAAACTAGGACAAAAATCAAAAATCCGGCCCAATAAGCTTAGGTATTGTGCCCTAATTTAAGAATCCGTGGTCATTTGCCAGCCCCCATTGTAAATGGGAGAGGCGATAGCCTTTGAAAATGGTCGAATTTCCGACTTTCAAGGGTTTGTGACCTTGACCTTGACTTTGGATCGGGTCATACTGCATACCGTCATGCATCAGTCGTCGACATCTACCTAAATACGAAATTTCATTGATATCAAAGAAACTTTTTGTGGACGCACGGACAGACGGACGGACATTTGAGACCGGCTTTATAAGGTCAACTCGGAGGAGTCGACCTAAAAAGGAAAAAGGGAAAACTAAAAGATAGAGTTAAAAGGTGGAAAAGTGAAGGGATAACGGGGGAGGGGGTATTGCCCCGGGTCCACACGTGGCCCTGACCAGATGAACGAATAGACGAATGGGACAGTGTAAAACACAATGCCTTCATTGAAACTGTCGCGTGGCAAAGGTATTAAGAACCAGAAACACTCTCATGTAAAGTACTAGGTGTCAGCAGAGAAAGGTTACCATTCAGCATAGATGTTGGAGTAGGCAAGGCTGCTGTCGGCAACTGGTGAGATGAAGTACATGGGCACAAAGCTCAGACCACAGTTGTCAAGATGACTCGACAAACATTCAAACAAGTCATAGACTACACCTGATGGACTGCACGGTATCAGTACACTGCCGCCATTCTTCAGTGTCGTTGCTACGCACCGCCACACATTACAAACTAGTTCTGACTTCAACTTCACACAGAAATACTGCATAGTTAAGTGTCTGAAATCATAAGGCAGTTGGGAGAGGAACACGGCGTGTCCCAACGACAAAGCTAAAAGGTACTTAAGAGTTCTTACTTCTGTGAAGCATGAAAAAAATTACCAGCCAAATGACCATCTGATGTAATCTCCTTGACATTTTTATGGACATGACGTAACATAGTGATTTCGCATGCAAAGATCAGTAAACTGCTTTGTATCAAAATTACAAGGCGACGTTATTTCATAAATCCAGAAACCGATCACCTCAAAAATCCAGTTAAGTGGCCCTTGTCCCCATGTTTACCCTTCCAAAATTTTACAAAAAAAAATCAACTTTTCAGCAATCATGCTGTCAGACAGAAAATAAAGCAATCATAGTTATCAGGCTTCGCCTGCAGTGTGCAATTGCACCCGTAAGTCTATATACTTCCTTAAACTAAGTCCCATTAACGCTAAATTAACTTCGCTTTCCTACGTCCATGCATCAAAGTATATTTGTTTCTCCGCAAGCGTTCATCGTTAGCATAGTAACAATAGCTACGCCGACGTGCATTTCAGTAATTCTTCTCACTAATCATCAAATTTCTCTGTTCCTCTTATACCCCAGTTGCAAGTAATTTCAAAATAGTTAGTCAAAATTATGCGCTTTAATAATATGAAACTGAATTCTGTACGCTTTTGCAGTAAATAAGTAAATTTAATCGAAATCAGTCCGTTATAACTAAATTCATACTGCTATATGGCCCACTGTATAAAAAAATCATGATAACATCCACATAAACGGAAGTACATAATGCATCTCAACAATGCCGGGGGATCAAACCATGGCCATAGGCAACATGCATAAAAATTTGGTACAGATCGCGCGTGGGTTTCCAGAGATATCCTCACAGACAGACAGACACACATACACACACACAGACGTACACTTTACAATACTTTGCAACCACTCCCGCGGGTAAAGTAATGAACAGAATCTAAGAAAAACAAGCAGTGACAAAACACAGTGCATTACAACAGTAGAAATGGATCACAAAGCAACAATGAGTGACTAATGCTATATACGTGAATTGTACATACCACCACCATCATCTCTTGTTTCAACAACCACTTCAAGTTAACAGGGCTCAGCTGATTCTTCTTTGTTTTCTTTCTCTACTTGTTTTGGTAGAGAATCTTTGAGACAAGTGGCCTAATTTGTTATAGGCTAAACGCCCTTATTGTCACCCAACCAATAGAGTCAAACCACTGCATAGTTACATAATTACTCATGTTATCCATGCAGCAATGCATAAAATTTACGACAAACTTGGTGAAAACTTCATCGAGTTCATACGCTTACCAGCACTCACACAGAACTCGCCAATCATTGCATCAGGATTTGTTGTCGGTGTTTGCGTCAGTGAAGCTAAGATCAGCACCTCGGCATTTTTCAAAGGCAACTGCTCCATTGGCTACCAGAACACACCATGCCACTGGTATTTCAGACATCCACATTTACCACCATCAGTCACCACACAAATATTTTAAAAACTGCAGTGAGTGACGGTGACAGACCAAAAACTGCAAAAATCACAAAAAACGTTGTACTACTCACCATCACATCGCTTCAACGTCTGTATGATGCTGAGTAGTATCACCTTTTTTATGATTTTTGCAGTTTTTGATCTGTTGTCATTAACATTATGTGCAAAATGCAGTTTTTTACATTTATATTTATGTCATATTATCAGATTTGAGTACACTGTCAATCAGTAATTCCAGAAAATTTACATGGGGGTCTAAAATTTGGCTGCCTTGACAACATCTTTGGTGATTTTGTCCAACCACACTGTTATGCTTACAGAAAACTACAGCAAACTATAAGCAGACAAGCAGTAAACAACACAGACCTTCGGATGAGTTGTCAGTGTTGACGATGCACTGAGATAGGTTATCTACAAAAAATTTGGACCCAAAGTAACGACATTCAATTCACTTTCTCAATAAAGTTTAAAAAACGAATCTGCATAATTCCAGATTCTTTTCATCATACCATATTGAATAACTCTGAAACAAACTCCACAGATGTGTCCATCAGATTTGATGATAACTTCACACAAACACAGTGTCTCTAAAAATGTTCCCGTTGTCTATTTTAAACAATTTTGCCAACAAAATTAACTGATTTTCATAATTTCTTTGTAAATGAAATCCTGATCTTTGACAAATATAGTTATTAATTTGTCCACCATGTCAGTGCATTACCTTGTGAAATGAGGAATTAGCTTTCATTATCACTTCGTTTTCCAGAAATATTATAACAACTATGTTCGCCTTCCGGGACGGCCGATGGCCATATATCCACACATGCCAATCCTACGTCTGCACCGTTGCGATGTATTGCCTGATGCAGGCATGGCCATCGCGCTTGCCGATACGTCCGATTTCGGGCTTCTGGGGGAGCAAAGTTCCCCAAAATGTGTGATTCCCTGCCTTGGACGCCAATGAACCACCAAGCATTATTTGACGCCGCTAGCTTTATCCTGGGGGGAGAAATCCGTAACGGTACAAACAAACACATACAAACAAACAAACTGTAAACGATATATCCACACCTTGCCTTTCGGCATGTGTGGATAATAAGATGCGTTAATCAAGCAATTAGGTCATGAAATAAAGATACAAACTCTTTGGATCTGATCTATTTTTGTCTAATATTCATCTATCTAAAACTGTATTGTTTTCCTTAAAAAGTCACTGACTCTGAAAGACTTTGCAATAACACAGTTACCCCATCATGTATGCAAACACTCTAATCTGATCACTGACTAAAATATGCATTATAAGTATGTTGTGCAATAACAACTAACATCAATATTACCGACAATACCAAAGTCAAAACTAAAGCAGTCATATGGCACAAAATACGACGCAGGGTTACATTTCAGTACTACAAACATACAACAGCACAAGCCAGCATCACAAACTAGCTACATCACATCATGCATAAAGACAACTACGTGCCTTTTCATGTGCAGACTGCAGAACCCAATTGCAGCTGCCAATGCAGTAACCAGAACTGACTGCTGTAGCCCGCAGTGAACCAAAAATGTCCTGTGCACACACCATCATGTGACGGTCTCAGTATGTGAATATATCAACTGTGTCAGACCATTCGTTAGCTTGATCTATAGTCAACTCGTCCAGGCCACTTAGAGTAGAAAGCAGCTACGACTTGTGTGAAATGCCTCATTACAAGTAATACATTATACGCAAGTCAAGTTCTGAATAGCAAAATAACAAGAATCTTTCACTTTCATTTTACAAGTCAATGCATTTATTGTCATGATATTCACTAGTGGCAAGATGTCTGGCACACAGAATGTTTACTTCTCAATACCAGAATGACTGCATTCAGACGACCAACACTTCACCATATTAGTGACGTTCTATTTTTAGTATGCCATGTACAAATATTTTTACTTACTTGTTTAAATTTTACTTATTTATTTAAACCATCACGAGTTCAAATAGTTCTGTTTTAGCTAATGGCACAGTTCTGTTTGTTTTAGAAACAAAATAGACAAATGTAGCCTCAATTCTTCAACTAACTGAAGTGGCATAACGGACATCCAATCCGACACACAATAGGTCATTTCAAACACAACAAAAACAAGCATGACTCCATAACAACATATACAACGACATATAATAAACAAAAATTACTAAAGCCAGGTTTGGTCGCCTCCCATGACCTTGAGCCTGAAAATGTAACGGGCCAATTTTGCAAGAAGTAGATAGTAAGGAAGTAAATAAGTAAGGAAGAAAGTAAGTAAGAAAGTTAAGTAAGCAAACAAACAATTGATATGGCATCAAAATCAACAGCTAAATCAGGCTGCATTACATCCCTGAAGCCCGTACGGGGCTGAAGTGGCATAACACTAACGTAATGCACTTACCTTAGACTCGTTGAATGATACAATATCAACTTGGCTGAGACATGACTGAACTGCATACAAACTGTAGCATTTCCTCCATGTGTGTGGTCCAACAGCATCTCTCAGTGGACACGGTAACATTCTGCAGATAGTTCAGTGCATCAGATTTACATTAGGAAAGAAAAGTGGCCACATTGTCATCTTGTCACCCCTCGTGATGGCGAATGGATTTGTCTGACCTTGACCCCATCTAACACATGGTTCCTTGGGCCCAATAGCAACATGCAAGTCTCACAGCTAATATATCTAGAACGTTAAATGGGCCTTTGTGGCAGTTGAAATCTGCAACTAGTGAGTACTTGTAAGTTAACCTTCATATTAAACTCTGGCCTCATTTCAGATTTATCTGTTCATGCGGATAATATGCATCACCTCTATGAGAGGAGTAACAAGTGTCCTAAATTATCTGGCAAAAGGCCGCATCAACTACTTGTCATCCCTTGAGGCTGAACAGAACAATTTGAACTCATGTGAACACCCATCTAATACATGGTTCCTTGGATCCACAAGAGTCAGTCTTCCAAATGGCATCTTGATTGGTTAAGCCGTTTTTGCACAGCACATCCATGTGATCGACACACAGACACACAGACCATGCTACGTGTGAACATCTGTCGCAACAGTTTGCATCTATGCACTGCATGCATGCGATGCGGCCTAAGAGAGGTCAAAACTGTGTTTTAGAATTCGATATTTTATGCTAAATCAATGCGTTCTGGTCTTTTACTCCACGCGCTATCTTGAAGTCTGCACAGGTAAGAATCAAAGCAACAACAGGTGCCATTCATGTTGTGGTTATTGCTGGCACAGTTAGAACACTGATGCTCATTCAACAACTTAATTATTATTTAGAGTTCATCAACAAAGTCACTGCAACAGATCACTGACAATTTGGGCTGTTGAATTAACATGTTAACTAACGCGTTAATGTGTGAAAGAATTAATCGCGATTAAAAAATTAATGCCACTAAAATTGTTAATGCAAAGCAGGCATATTAGTAGCAAGATTCAATATAAACCTCAGATAACCGAACTGTACTCCTTTAATGAACAAGTATTTACTTTCTGGTTGCAGCACTACCCTAAATTTTGTTTGACGTTACTATTCTACATGATATTTTCTGCTAGTGCCATTTAATTTCTATGCTGAGATGACATTCATTTTAATTTGTTGACCCCCTCTGCACTTTTAACACAACACAAAAAAATGTGTGTTGAACTTGAAACAACGATTAACATGCGATTAAAATAATTAATCGTGTGATTAACAACTAAAAAAAAGCCACCACAACACTGACTTGCTACATCTCACCTGCACAGGTGCTACATCCTACAGTACATTGTGATTAGTACACTGCAGCAACAGAAAGGCAAGGCACCTGAGGTGGCTCTCCTGGCCATAATGACAATTTGTGAATAATTCACATGCTATAACATTACAAATATGGCAAAAACTCACTTCCGTATGTGTTCGTCTTTCCAGAATGCAGATTTTTCTGACAACGGCACACTGCACATATAATTGACTAATTCTTCCATGAAAAGCCTAGACATACAGCATAAAAACACATATATACTACTGACATAATCAAACGTTTACACCAGTGACATATCCACAAGTAAGTACATTACAGATGCTCAAAAAGATCAAGCAGTGGCAGGCAGCATGACATACCGGCCGATGTGAAGTGTTGGCTCAGTGGCATATATAACACCTTTAAACCCAGTACATTCAGTGATGAATGGCAATGCCAACATGTTGTGGTAGTTGGACAGCAGAATAACATCAACTTCAGACAAATCTAGCAGACCACGCTAAACACAAATGATTCAAGATTTATAAACACATCATATGTGAAATTCTAGTGTTAACATTTAACATCAAAGCAAAATAAACTATCAAAAGTCTTAGCATGAAAAAACAACACCTAACATACTACTACGAGTCCAAAATCGTCATACACTGAAAATGAGCAGAGTGAACTGTCATTCAGTTAAACAGTTAGTAAAATATTCGTCAAGTGATGCTAGCATCATTTTGTCCACTGGCAAAAAGCCCAGTGGCCGCAGCGAAAAACCACAGAATACAGTAAAACTTCGTTATAACAAACTTCTGGGGATCGTTGTGAAAGGTCAATTATATCCAAAGTCCGTTACATCCAAACTAGGCTACGGACAGGCCATAACAAAGACGGGATCTTAAAATGTTTTATTGTTTGTTCAGCCTCACCAGCCACCCGACAGTTTACAATCGTCACAATTGCCTACTCTCACCCCAGCAGTGACCGCCTGTTTACCGAAGGTGGGAGATGGCTGATGACACGAGTGACACATCAAATGCATGAAGACCGATGCTATCAAACCAGGTGATTGTTAACTGGCACCAGAATCTTTAGCGACAATATCAATAAATGATCCCGCCAATGACCACGTCATGAAAACGGCTGGTATCCAGCGTGCTTACATAATCCACCACCACCTGATGATGGCCGTTCTAATGGCCAGACGGCCATCACGGTTGTGTAAGCATGCTGTCAGTGGTTGTGATCTCAATCTGTCTGTTGTTTCCAGCGTTGTCTATGATGTTTGGACCAACAAACTGGTCTGTAATAAACGAAAGTCCATACTATTAGAGTCCGTTTTAACCGTATTATTATACACTGAAATTAATAGAAATTCAGCCTCGATCCGAAAAGTCTGCATTAAGCGAGTGTCCATTATAACCGGATCTGTTCTAAAAAAGTTTTACCGTAACTAACTGAATTCACGTGCAGCAACTAACGAGAAAGACGTCGCGACAGAGTAACTACACATGATCGACATTCAGTCAGTCACAGATGGCATCAGTCAACAGGTCAAGTGGTCAATAACAAACCAGTTTGATACTTGTCAATCTCAGACACAAGGTCAGTGAGAGTTTTATCATAAAGTCATGCTGTTACAGAAGTTCCTGCCCATCATGTCAGATCTAAGGCGAGTTCATCGCTCAGTAGGACAGTGCCCTGATGCACAGTGCGCTTGACAAACTCAACTTTCTGGCCCATAACCTTGCCAAACGTTGACCAATTTTTAAAAATTCTTTCAGAGAAAACTCAGCCGTAAATTTGCAATAAAGCAGTAGTCAAACCTCCCAACACATCTTAAGCATGGCGCTACACTAACTGGTGTTTTTATCAATTTCCATTAATCACAACACATGTTTCAGTGTCACTAATTTAGTAACATTAATATTTCACAATGTAGTGTAGCGACATATTTGAGGTGTGGTGGGACACTTAATTATCACTCTACTGGAAATTAACTACTACATAAATGAATTTCTATAATCAGCCAGCAATTAGCAAAATTAAGGGTACAAATATACTGGCACTTTGTTCAGACAGGGTGCATAAAAACACATAGAATTGATGCATCTTCCGTTGTTACCTATGTAATTCTTGTGAAATTCAATAAACAGAAATATAAAATTTTAGCACAGAATGGCTTGTAGCATATGAGCTGTACAAGAAAGCTGCTATTCAGACAGAAATAAATACAGATGACGCAATTTGTGGCAATTACATTAGTAGTGCAATAGTTCACACACAATATCAGACAATGATGGAACTTAAAACTTTGAACTTCTAATACTGCAGGGTTAGGAGTGCCAATGCAGTTTGTTTGCAAACAATGAAAGGCCATGAATTAGTGATTGCACGCCCAGACCACATAATGCACCAGTTGAAATTGTTAGCGAGTGAGCAACCATAGCTTAATGCCCCACTCAAAATATCTATCAATTTAAGTTGCACTGGTGCTGACAATTAAATTACACACAAATGTGTGGTTCTGACTGCAGAGGAGCAAAAACTGGCTTAAGACTAAAGCAAATAAAAAACAAATAACCAACATCAATCGTACAAAGATTAGTCTACACACTACATCAACCTATCACAGAATAAGTACAAATACAATATAAATGGGCACAAAAACTAAAATATCTAATAAATATAGCACCATTAGCTGTCTGTTTTCAGTTATAAGTTTACCACATTTTCACGGACAGCTGTGATAAACTAAACTTATGCAGGTTCGTAGCAAAAACATTTCACCCACTAAATTCACCAATATGCAAAGGGTTCCTTGCAGACCTAAAATGTCATGGCCTAAGAATTAAAAATATGCTAGCAGAACAATATTTGAGAGTAGATTCTAGTCTAGAACTAACCTCTGGAATTCTGAACTCAGGTTCTGCATCCACGAACACTTTTCCATCACACTGACGAAGCTCCTAAAATCAACATCTGAACTTCAACTACAAACTACAGCAAACACTATATCCCAATCACATAATACTTCTTTCATATTCACACACGACTGAACATAGAATACATTCAGTAGGAAGCACTGCCATGTGCAGAAAGTTTATTATAGATTTTGGATCAGGGGTGCACAACACAGCCTATGGACCGCATGCGGCCTGTGGAAAGCCAGGATGCGACCCGCCACACCTGGCCTGAAATGTGCTAATTTTGGCACAAAAGTGGCTTAGAGTTAATTAATTCTTGCTGAATTTCAGCTTAGTTGGATATAAATGCAACAATTTATGATCGTATGAGTAAAATGTCGTCAGCTTCAGGGGAGTTTGCCCCCTGACTCCCTGACAAGAGCTGAAGCACTGACAAAGCACTGAAAGCAACCACAGCAACACCTGAAACAAAGGTGCACAACTTCTTTGAAGGTTAAGGCCACAAACAAAACTGGAACCAAAGTGGACGGCCACAACAGGGTCTGAGGGCTGTGCCCCAGTGGAGTCCAGAGGCAAAGCCCATGACCCCCTGACCAGGGGCTTTATTCCTGGACTCCACTTGGGTCACAGCCCCAAGCCCCTACATCCCTGTTGTGGCCCTCCACTTTGGTTCCATATTTGTTTATGGCCCTAGCCTTCATATAAATCATGCACCCGTGATTCAGATGTTGCTATGTTTGCCTGTTTGCCTTCAGTGGCTTGACATGGTTGGTTAGGCATCTAGTCTGTAAAACATGAGTCCAGTATCTATTTTCCCTGGCTTCACTATTAACATCAGTGGGGAAAATGGGTCTATATTTAGGAAAATGCAGTACATGTAAGAAAAACAGAACCCCTCTCAAGTATATTAACTACCACTCTACGTAAGGTATAGCAAAGGAAACCTTAGATATGAATACCTCTTCTAGCTTGGCAAATTCTGCAGATTCTTTACAAATCCATGGCTGAAGTTGAGACAACCGACTGACATAAGAAACAACACAGACATTCACTGTAAGCATCAGTTACAACCACTAAGTATGAGACAGACTTGTAACGAGTCCAGCATCTGTCGAGTCCTAGTCTGGATTCGCACCCAAGACTGAGCAATCTTAACGTAACAACAAGTTCAACATTTACTGGCTATCAAGTGCATCACTATGTTACATCATTACAGTTCACATACTTTTGCATTTCAGAAATACCAGCGACGAAAACGGTTTATATTTTATTTATTTATTTTTATTATTGAACAGTAAAGACAAAGGACCCGCAGGTCACAAACATGTCACATAGAACATGAAAGTTCATATATGGAACAAAGGTAATCAGTAAAATGATACAAAGAAGACTAAACAAACACATAACCAGCATAAAACAAAAGAGCACACCGATGATTAACATGTTATCAGCTCAAACTGCCGATCCCATAAACTCACGTAGTGGTACATCGCCCCCATAAAAGGTGTGAGGTATTGTGATGAGTACATCTCTGTGTGTGTGTCTGTGTGAATGCCCGCGAGGATACCTCCAGAACCACACGCACGATTTCATCAAATGTTTTGTGCATGTTGCCGATGGCCGTGGCTCAGTCCTCCTCCGGCTTTGTTCAGATACATTATGTACTTCCGGTTTTGTGGATGACATCATGTTTGTTTTTACAGAATTACAAAATTCTGCATTAATTAAATTAACATCAAACAATCATGCAGTCAGATTAACAAGATATAAACAAACTTGGATTGAACAAGAGGAACTGGCAGAAAGTTGGTTACAGTTGACGTGTCCAGTCCGCAGTCCAACATAACAGTTGTACCTTTGAACTTGACCACAAAACATGGCTGGTTTGGTCGACCAGACAAGCAGAACTACAATATTGACAGTAACAATGTTTAAAAACTGCTACTGATTAAAAAATATAACCGATTAATATGAGGTGATTACTTTGAATTATTAAATTCATATAATTTTTGAATGCTACAGATATGGTCAATATTTAATTACAGACGTTTGTAACTTAAAACACAAATACGTCTATAACTAGCGCTTGGTTATACTAATCCCTGCATCCCCCAGTATGTCCACATCTAATGCACAACGCTCATATGAGGCCCGAAGTCGGACGGCATGGCCCAGTGTAAACAATGATACCGTTGTCTGTCGTACTCAATGTCCATCAAGTTGATGCTAGTGTGGAGACAGCTATTATTTTGGTGCAGTTCGTGCAGGATGCTAATGAAAGACACGTGTCAAGTTTCGGACTATGACACCTTGCTTAAGGAAACCATGTCAGAGACGGCGGTTGGCCCCACCATCGACTGCCTTCATCGACTTTGAAAATCAAACACACTGCCCAAGATCTCTGTCCATCTGCTAAACGTCTAGGGGCGTTCGTCGATTGCACCGTCGCTGCTGCTGCTGCTGCTCTGCTAATGACGTACGTTCGAGTGAAACAATCGTGTTCACTGTCAAGCGATTGCAGACACCGACTTTGTTGCCAGGTCACCAGGTGGTTATTAACAGCAGCTGACTGCTAATCTTTAAACCAACAAATATGCAGTATGATAGCGCTGTGACAAAGCAGTGCTCCTTAAGCAGTTGGCTCGACGTCGGCGGCCGGACGTAGGCAGCTGTCAGGGAATGGTCTCCCAGTTTGCCATATCGGGGGAGGCGGGCGACGATCGTTAGCTAATTACCATGCGTTGAGGCGTCCGTCTCAAACGCACGTGCAATGCAACGCCGCGATCCATGGAAAATTTTAAATTACATGATGAGTGTGATTAGAAGCAGTCGCCCAATCACTGCTAACAATTGTCGACCATCTCACCTAGATTGGCGCCAGTCTACAAAACAGATCGGAGCCCGATTTGGTCCACAGTAGATCGGTAATGGTTCAGTATTAGTACCAAGATCAGTTTAAACTCTAGCCAAAGGAACCATGTATTAAAAGGAGGTTGAGATATCCCCATACGAAGGGTCACTTTTGAGAAAGCATCTCTGCATCTGTCCCACAGGGAACCACTGTAATAGTGAAATGTGCAATAATCGCTGAAAGCTTACATTTGCACATAGACCAATGGAAGGCTCTTGCCTTCTGCAATAAACAGGTGTAGTTCATTAGCAGACTGACATTAACAAGAGATCATGTAATTTGCTCTTCATGCAGCAAAATACATGGGGTAACTATGTAACTATATGCCACCATGTAACGGCTCATGCTGTCAGACTTCAGCCAGTGGATGTGCACGTAACGTTTCAGTGATCCCTAACGATATTACGCACAGCCAATAGGCAGAGAACAGAGATGTACAAATCGTTTAATTTTGAAACCGTTTAAATCAAAACGTTTTCTGGCTACAAACAATTGAATGAATTATGCGTGGGGGTGATGTGGCCTTTTATCAAATTACTTTGACCACTTGTTATTACTACTGCATCTCAGTAAACAGATTTTCAATAAGATCACAAGTAAAATAAGTCTTTAAATTCTTACCAGCTTCATTATTAAGTGCAATGAAATTCACTACAAGCAACACAAAATAGCAAACAAAACATTAACGATAAAATCACAAGCATAGTAGCATTGGCAACCTGCACTTTACTTCACATGTATTATACAATAAATACATGTCCAGTGAAATAAATCAACCAATGCAGTTTTTACCTGCACTGAGCTAGCTCTGCGCGGGTAATAGCCATCATCGCATGTCCGTTTGTGTGTCTGTCTATGTGTCTGTCACACGCTGGTATTGTATCAAAATGGCTAAACGTAGGATCACGCAAACAACAACACGTGATAGCCCAGGGACTCTAGTTTTCTGATGCCAAAATTCGTTGGTGGACGACCCCCTTCCCCCTGAAATTTGCGCTCAAATGACCAACCCCCTTTCAAACAGCGCAATTTCGACCAATATTTGCTCATAGCGCCTCAACCGTAAAAGCTAGCGAAAAAAGTTCAATTAGTGCTACTGCTAATAGGAAGTTGACCACGCGCTTTCCAACGAGCCATAGATGAACCAAGTACGTTACCCCTAACTCCCCCAAAGGGTGGCACGAAACGCGATTTTGCTATTTTTTTCCAGTAAATTTCAACTTCTGTCGACTAACGTCTGCTGCAAAGTTTCGTCGAGTGAAAACTTCCAGCGGCAAAGTTGTAGCTACATCATTCCTCTATCTAATGGTCCATGGATAGATTGCGGGCGACGTCCCCATCTACCTAAAATTTGCACTCAAAGTGACCCCACCGCCGTTAAAAAACGCCGATTTTGACATATTTCGCTAGTGCCACAGCCGAGAGAGCTAGCAAAAAAATCAGTTATCGCTAATAGGAAGTCGACAACGCGCTTTCCAGCGAGCCATAGACAAACCGTTTACATTACCCCTACGTCCCGCAAAGGGTTGCTCAAAACGAAAATTTTTACATTTGGCGTTTCCCTTCATTTCTTCGTTGCAGGTAATTGTAGACATTTAAAACTTAATATGTGGGTTGAACATAGCAAGTCCCAGCCTATGGATGACAAAATGTCCCTGAGATGGGCATTGCCACGTCATGTAACCCATTTTAAACTGTTAGTCCCCTTAAGATATCTCTGGAATGGCTTAAGCTACAGACTTCAAATTTGGTGTACATGTTGATCATAGCACGTCCCAGCCTACAGATGACAAATTGTCCCTGAAAGGGGCGTGGTCACTGTCACGTGACCTCTTTAATTTTTGGAAAATAAGCAATAATATCTCGAAAACGGTATGAGATAGCCTCTTAATTTCTATTAAATTCGAATAGGAAGTCGTATGCATTCCATTGAATGGTTATGTTGCCGATGACCTTGGGTGACCTATAAGCACGTTAAACCACCTCAATTTCTACTTTTTGCATTGCCTTATGCATCTTCGTAATTGGCGATCGCAAAGACTACAAATTTGACGTAAAGGTTGAATGTGCAAGTCACAGCCTATGGACAACAAACTGTCGATGGCATTGGGGCGTGGTCAGGTCATGTGACCCATTACAAAATTTTGGGGCTCCATCCGCTCCAATCATATCACTGGAACAGCTGAACCTAAAGTTGTTAAATTTTGTACACAAACAGGCTATATCAATTCTATGCAACAGGATGACATATCACCAACAAAAGGGCGTGGTTATGGTCACGTGACTGTTTTAAAATTTTGCCATTAGTCGTGATGTAGCGCGATGCGCGGGTTTGTCAGCGACAGCTGAGCTACTTGTAATGTTAGGTCACAGAAGAGGTATTATATGTATGTGATGTGTGCACATTTATGTGTATGTAAATATTTAACAGCTAACAATGTAACATTGTCATCTATCATAATTACAACAGTATCTGACAGAATACGTAAGTAACAAGTAACAACTGCAGTGGCTTCACAGTGTGTCTGTCTTTACAAAATGCACTAATATGTTCATGTTTTATGCTTATAGACTATTTTTTCTTTGTGCCTTTAAATTTAGGTAGCATCTTAATGAATCTTTTGCACTTTTTCAATCAGCTGTTTTTCTCTTTTTGTAATGTCGTGACCAAGCTACAGTGCAGTAGGCTGTTCCACATATGGTCTTACTAGTGATTTAAATAGCTTCATCATCACATCAGTCTGAATACGTAGTAGATGGCAGCAAATGCAGAAACTGCATTTACTAAATGAAGATATGGCAGTAAGACAGTACAAACAATAAATGGTCATGTAAACAACTGACATAACAAGTAAATCTAATGCAGTACGAGTTGCAGTAAGTATGGGTACAAGTTGACCTAGGCACGGGTACGACTTGACTGCGGTACAACTTGGCCTTGGTACGAGTTGACTTGTAATAATAAGTGGTACAAAACGATAACAGTGTACGGAGTTTCTTTGATATTTCCAGTTTTATCATGACGAGATCCACACCGGACGTCAGTTTCACGACAACTGCCCCTCGCCAGGGTCATGCACCATTGACGAGTTCGGCCTTGTGGCCAATCAGTACGTCGC
>Ga0209780_1001470_pt1 | contig 15567 bp, 7 predicted proteins | sample WorMetexBAHAMAS2_FD_187384 | JGI IMG/M metagenome (GOLD analysis project Ga0209780, IMG submission 187384) | Marine gutless worms symbiont microbial communities from Max Planck institute for Marine Microbiology, Germany - Inanidrilus exumae... | ecosystem: Host-associated > Annelida > Digestive... | reverse complement strand
GATAAGTTTTGGTCTGATCAAGACGTGTTGTTTGATTACAAAGCAGATCTCCGTGGCATCGGGAACCGTAGTATTATATACTAGTTAATAATAAAGTCGTATATAAATATTTATTTCTCGGATATAAAGGCCATTGAGGCCTGCATCCGTCTTCACCATGTGATGTGATGTGATTATAAGTTGTGTTAGTTTGATATCGCTTACTATAGCACTAAGCTTTGCTTAAACGTATTGATTCTGATTCAAATGTATTTAGATAACGTCACAAATCTTACAGTTTACTTCTCGCAGTATGACATTGACATCATGCCGTGCAGCATGGAGATCGTATCGTGACCATAGATTACTGTGACGTCACTTCACCCCATGTATTACACGTCCATGAAAATTAACAGACGGCTAAGCGTCGGGACATATCAGTCTATTTTTAGCATCAGTGATCTTTTTAGTCTTCAGTCTTCACATCAAACGAGCAGCTTCAGGCAGAGCACCGTTAAATTCAAGCAAATTTCATCTCGTTTCCAAACTTCTGTCAGTCTCTGTGGACTGCAAAATAGCCTTGGTATGCGCTACATTGCAATCCATACGGACTGCAAAGTGCAAATAACACCAACCATTTTAGTGCAGTGCGGCGAACCATAGAGAAGTTCTTCTCTAAGCGGCGAACTGATAAATGTGCTAAAAATAGACTGATATGTCCCAACATTTAGCCGCCTGTATTTGTTGCGGTTTGGTTTGGTGCATAATGTCGCGTTTTAAGTTGGAATTGTGTTCTTGTGTCGTAAAAGAAAATTATGGAGAACTCGTAGAAAAAGTTGCAATGTTTATAGCTAAGAATGGACCGTCGCAGCTAAAAACAATAATTAAACGTGCGGAGTTCAACGTTAAGCAAGCAAGTGCCGTTTTCGCTGGTTACAACAACAACAACAACTGGTTATTAGAGCATTCCGATTTCAGGAAAATCAATTGCACGGTGTTGCTGACCGTGCGCACGCATGATCGATAAAGTGCGTGTAATGTGTTGTTGACCGTGCGCATGCGCACGATCATTACTAGTCACCTGTTGCTGACCGTGCGCATGCACGGTATGCTGATGGTCACTAGATGGCGACACTTAACGCCACCAAACTTACTGCTAACAAATCAGCCTAAACTGACCCTAACCGTAACACTCACCCTAACCGACACACTCGGACACAGTAACGGTAATATTTTTATGCGCATTTCGTTGACACCCATAAAAGGTTGTGTCACATTAATCAAAGGAATTTTTTTTGCGTAGGCGCGTAGCAGGGTTCGTGCAAAGGCGTCAGTGAGCACGCTGCATTAATCTGGGACTGTTGACCATTACATACGGCAGAGCATTTTGGGATCGTATATCGTATCGTATCACGATATTTTGTGCAGTATAATATCGTATCCATCGTTTCCCCCATGGCCATATTGTGCCATCACTATACCTCTATTTGGGGCCCCCGTTGGGGTAACCCCATCAGAATTTTGCCGAGATCTTTGGCATCAGAAAGCTAGAGTCCCTGGGCTATCGTATGACATTGTTGCATGGTTCTACATTTAGCTGTCATGGTACAATACTAGCTTATTTATGACAGACACAAGACGACAGCATGTACTGCTCTAGCATAGCATGGCGCGGCAAAAATGTCAAGGCTGAATCAAACGACAGACTTTTTTGGAAAACAAATTGATTCACGTGGCATGAATGGGCAAATCAATTCAAATCGCTCGCTGTAAAAGGGCTTTGTGAACTAAATTATTGAGTAATAATTTTAAGTTTAACTTTGAAATGCATGTTTCTTACTTGGTTAAAACTTCCAGTCAGAGAACTTACATTCTCAGGATGTTGCATAGCCAGGGACTAAGTCTTAATCAGCTCCATGCTTTTATTGTCTCCCTTATATCATGTGCTCTAGCTGCTTGGAGTGTCTTTCTTGCTACAGGCCAGTATGCTAAAATTAATGCTTTTTTTGAAGTAAGCACAGAAATACGGTTTTACTACAAATATCATTACCACGGAAGAATTATTATCTCATCAAGCCACTACTCTGTGTCTGCGTATGCAAAATTTATCACATTGTCTGAATACACTGTTGCCGTCTGTAAAACTCGTTCAGTACTACTATTTTCTTCCACATTATAAATATAATCTGTTCAATGGATCCTTTATTAGCTGGTGTTTATTTTGTTGTGTCATGACATAAACATGCTTAATAGTTGCATTTCGGGCTGTTGAGCGATTAATTAGGTCGACTCTTTGAACTAGTTAACCTATAAAGCCGGTCTCAAATGTCCGTCTGTCCGTACATACGTGCGTATGTATGTACATACATACGTTCGTTCACCCGTCCACAAAGTTTGTTCGATTTCCATGAAATTTGGCATGTAGGTAGAGGTTGACGAGTGATGCACGACGGTATGCAGTATGACCAGATCCAAGGTCAAGGTCATAAGCCCTTCAAATTTGGAAATCCAGCCGTTTTCAAAAGCTACCTCCTCCGCCATTTACAATGGCAGCTGGCAACTGACCATGGATTCTTAATCTGGGCACAATATCTAAATTTGATTGGGTCGGATTTCTTATATTCAGCATAGTTTTTTTATGTCACATGACTTTGAAGTTGGCACAAACGTCAGTTGTGAAGAGTAGACCGTCAGTCCCCATTAATCGTGCGATTAATTATTTTAATCGCATGTTAATTGATGGGCAGAGGCGACCGTGGATGCATCCGCCAGCTTTTCGCACATCTGCGGACAGATGCGGATGCAACTTTACATGTAGTTGCGGACGCCCAGACACTGACACGTCCTTCTAAGGTCGTCAATTGCGCATAGTACACTTGCCCATGCTTAATGAACGTTGATTTTCAGTTCAGTTTTGGAATCAACAAGCTGTTCTGTAACTCGTAACGTCATTCTTTCCTTTTGCACTGAAGTTTTTTAGTCCATGACACTATGGCAGTGACAGAATAGAGTACATTGCTGCTGCTGGTAAGGCTGGATACTGACTGTGTGTAGACGTTCACGGATGTCTGTCGTTGGACTGCTGCAGACGGTATTTATGCGAACGCAGATGGATGCCAAAATGTCCGCATTTGCATATCTCTGTGAATGCTGTCTCAGCATAGAAATTAAAGAGCATTAGCAGAAAATATTATCATAGAATAGTAAAATTGAACGAAATGTAGAGTAGTGCTGCAACCGAAAAGTAAGTGCTCATTCATTAAAGGAGTAAAGTTTGATTTTGGCCTATCTTGAGGTCTAGTCTATATTGAATCTTGCTACTTCTGTGACTAGTTTGCGTTAAAAATTATAATGGCATTAATTTTTTAAAATCGCGATTAATTCCTTAACGCGTTAACACATTACATAATGGGTTAATTCAACAGCCATAGTTATATTAGTTGTTTTTTGGACATCTTATGCTTTATGTTACTGTTTGTATGTGACACTGTGACATTGTTTCGTTGTATAATCTCGCACATTTGTTGCTTGATTCTAATAAAGTATCAGTATCAGTACTCCGATCCAAATCTTCATAAATTTGGCAATATTGTGTTGTTGTAACTTATATTATTTAATTTTAATTTTTGTAAGTGCAACAAATTCATCAGTGTGCACTTTGATATTTTTACATTACACATTTTTCAAAACAATGTTGTGTTTTACAGGTGAAAGAGGCTCTAGCAATACTGGTTATACAGAATATGGTATCGTTTAGAGTAAATGACAAAGCTGGCGGCATCACAGAATATTCTTGCATCACTGGCAACATTGCATCACGGATTCGGTTTGAGAAGTACAGTCTGTGTATGAAGAAGCGGCATGGAGACATAGCAGAACTTATAATGAATGAACTGTTGTTGCATGGCCAGATGTCTCTTAATGAAATTGTTGCTTTTGTTGTTGAAAAGCATGGCGCTCAAGGTGTGTGGTTAATTATTTTGTGTGATGAGTGTTAGATGTCCTTTGATGTATTATTCATCCACTGATTAAGCTTTATTTTTGCCACTTGTTGATCATTGGGTTGTTTTCTGTCAACTGGATTCGTCAGAAATCAACTTTCATGAAATTTTGGAAAGATGCAACAAAAAAACGATCAGTTAGGTTTTGATGTGGCAAGAACCTACAGGGCTAACAGTACCTTGTGCTGTAGTGGGTTGTGAAACTTTAGCTAACACATAACAGAAGCACACTAGTCCACACTGAATAAATATGTTATACTAGTGCTTATACCTCGTGCCTATGGCACTCGATTCTCGCACCTACAGCCTGCTAGTTCCGAATTATATGTATATATGGATGGCATCGAGTTTCACAAAAATACAAATTACAAATGCTGATAACAAGCATTATAGTTTTTTGCGTTCTGTTAAGGCTGAAATCTGCAGTCTTGTCTGAGGTTTGCACTGGAAGTTTGCACTCTCTAAGTGCTTTCTAGATATGTGGAAAAAATATTTACTTTATAAAAAAATTAGCAGGCCTATAATGAAAAGTGTGGTTTTTATTTTGATAGTAATTTGCATTAGTTATGGGCATTAGTTCTGGGTTAATTGAAAACTGGAAAAGAGACGGCACTTGCAGTCAAGTGTAATGCATTCTGTTTGTCGTCTCATGAGACAGGAGTCACTGCTAATCAAGTGCAAAGCAAGTTCAATGTACTGCTTCAGTCCGAGTTTATTTGTCAGTCCGTGGTAACATCACAAGGTGGTGCTTGCTCATCGTCACAACCTGCCACAGTTTCTGCCACAAGTATGAATCATACAATACCTTAATTTTTTGGTGTAGTGTATACTTATTTCTTCAATAATGTAGCAGCTGTGGGGTAAATTGTGTCGAGTGCTGCGAGAAGGTTGAACAGAGATTAGATTATAGAGGTAGGGATATGAGCTTTTTTAGTCACATTTTAGTTGGTGAAAGAATTGTGAATACTTACTTGTATTAACTTGGAGGGAAAGGATTTTCATTGTGTGAAATGGGATTTGTTTTCAAAATTAATGTGGAACATAAAGAGGATATTGACTGAACCAAAGGTTGTACAGTGACCGAGTTAGATGGACTTAGCATAGAGAGGATGATGTGGATGTCCAAGGAGGACAACAGGATGATCATGAAGAGAATCATGGAGAGAGTATGAAAAGTTTTACAGTGGAGAAACAACATTTGAGTTAATCGACACTTACCTGTCAGTTTAACTCAAATGTTGTTTCTCCACTGTGCAATTAATAAAAAAAGCTCCATTAAACCAACAAAATGTGAAATTTATTATCAATTAGTTACAGTTAATTACCTGCCAATTAAAATCGACACTTACTGTCAATTTTAATTGGCAGGTAAGTTAATGGAAGATTAATTTGCAATGGAAAAACTGGCCCTTGGTCTGTGCTGACTGAGAAGAAGAATTAAGGAGGCAACTGGCTATCCATAATTCACCTGGAAATTACCTTAAAATGGGGTTTGTTTTGCATTAATTGTTAGAGGTTGGTTACTGTTTAGGTCGTAAGCGCAAAAGACTGGTCGATGACTTGGCTGACGGTGAGCCACAGATGAAGAAGACAAAGACCGACAGTGATTCAGCGGTAACTCTTGTGATATTTAGAAGTAATGTAGCTCCGATCAAGATCTGCTTTAATTTCACGAATTCTTTTCGATGGCTATTGATGGTAAGTTTTCAAGTGAATGAGTATGATTGCTATTTGCCCAGCATCTATCCGTTGAACAGTCATCAGTGTAGATTTGTTATTCTGTCATTTCATTGTCAGGGGTGTTTTTAGAATGGCAGTCTTTAACGAGTAATTCATCAGTTAGTTATTGCAAACTTTAATTGAGTAAAAATTTTCGTTTGGTTAAATGTTATCTTGTTATTTATATATATCGTTCTAATTAACTGTAACTAATTGATAATAAATTTCACATTTTGTTGGTTTAATGCAGCTTTTTTATTAATTGCACAAATGAAAGCTGTGCTTGTTTGTTGTTCTAGTTGAATGCAGGTTATAGAGTTGATGACGGCAGTGTTCGTGATTAGCATGCTGTGTCATTAGCATAAGACATAAACAGCATAAACATGTGTTCCAGAAAGACTGTGTCCTAGCAATTTTTGACTTTGATTGATTTTTGTCAATTAATTGTTGATTAAAGATGCTCGATTAACTGATTAATATTTTTAATCGTAAGAGGCTTCAGTGTTAATATTAGGAAATGCAAGCTGTGCATGTAGGGTCATATCTAATGATCTGTTGAGAGTGAGATGGAGACATGATTTGCCGTGATGAGCAGTGCCCACTGTTTGGGATTGTGTGATACGATAGCATCAGTAGCGTGTCAAATGATGTTGATCGTTGAATGATTCTGTAATCTTCTCTCTGAGCAAATCACCATTGAACATTAAAAGCTTTTTCTCTTTGTGTATGTTACTAAAATTACAAAGTGTGCTAGCTATTTCATAATTCTCCCAAGGGAATATGTTTTTACCGGCGTTGGTTTGTGTGTGTGTCTGTGTGTGACCATTGATAACTAAAAAGATTGTGGACGGATTTGTACCAAATTTCACGGGAAGGTTCCTAGGGGGAAATGAAAGACCAAGTTTGTGTTTCGTTACAATCGGTAGAGGGATGTGGAAGTAATGGTCAAAAAACTCCGTAAACCGGTGATTGTTTACATTTTATACTTCTAGTAGTAGGTGTGCCAAGTGTTGCCAAATGTTGGTGACAGAAACTCCCAAATTTCGCTTTTGATGGCAGTTGTACTCTCTCAGAGTACTTTCCATCTAGTATTATTATTGTCATCGTCATTACTTCTGCAGTGCTTCAATACTGTTGATTGGTTGACACAGGGAAGAGCATTAAACTTGAAAACTGTAGATATCTATGACACTAAGGGCTCTAAGGAACCCAGCATAACTTGGTATAAGCTGAAAAGTATCTTATAAACAATAAACAGAAACCGAGTGCCAGAGTAATTAGTGTCATTAATGTTGTTTCTGTCACCATATTTGCTGCAGCTATATGTTCTGCCATCTCTTCCTTGGCTACTAGTGCTGTCTGATACTGAACTACCAGCTTTGTGGTGGAAGTCAGCTGTCTGCCACCTCATCCAGAATGGCACCTGTCGTTAAGGACCTGGTCTGTATAATGACATTGGGCATCCTCCTGCTTCAAGTTGTCTTCACTGTTGAGAAGTATAGTCCCACCGGATTTCAGCAACCTATGGTGGAAAGATTGGGAGTCTGCATCTGTGGTTGATTTGTTTTAGGTTGATGACCCTGCATCACAGTTTGACTTCAGAACCAGTTCTCTACAGACCCGAGTCACTGTGGAGTTAAGACTTTGTGTAGCAGATTGTGAAATTGTGTCATGCAGCGTTCTTCATCTAATGAGACTGTGGTGTACTGCAGTCATTTTTGCCTGCATATAGCTGATGACGATGATGATGATGATAATGATGATACGAGAATCTGGTTGGCATCATACAGTATATGACTAAAACACGCACCATTACCAGTGCACAATATCTGGCTGGGGTGGGTATGCTTTTTGGCTTGACCTCACATATTTGACCTATAATACAAGTTTGTGTTTCAAGAGTGTTCATGTGTTGCAGGATAACCAGGGTGCTGTTGCTGATCTGAGTAGTGCTGTGTGGATGGCTAACTATGAAACTCTAGACCGATGTCTTGCTGATCAAATTGTCATCGATGCTGTCGCCAGCAGAGTTGGAAAGGTTGATGAATTTGTTGTTTTTTGAACTATTTGTTACATGTGCAATGTTCTAATTGCTGTTATGCATGTGAGACTTGTTAAAAATGGATAAGGAGGTGTAGTAAATTTTTCTTGTGATGTGTTGGCTATGATCTTGAAATGCTGGTCTGCTGTATTTCAGGCTGCATCCAGAATTGTTGGAACGATATTGCAATTGAGCAGAGCTAAGAGTCCTGTGTTAACTCCGAAAACAAATCCTGTTTCATATAACGAGGTCAGATTTCTTTGATGCATAATTTGTCTATGATTTTGTTCAAAATAGTTTGTGTTAGAAAATTAAAAAGATCGTATTTAATACAGCTGTAATTTGCTGCACGAGTTACAAGTTTGTGTAGATTTTTTTAGCAGTCGTATAGAGGTAAGTGTAGTCGATGTTTTGTGACCAAATGAACATGAAGGCAATGTTTGCTTTGACTGTGTTGAATTGTTTCAGGTTTGGCAGATAATGGCAAAAGAGCAGATCATGTCTCAGTCGATCTTTAGTCAGTGGCTGAAAATTCTAACTGATGACGTGGTAACTGTCAATGATTGTTGTATGCATATGATTTTTTGTTAATTTATAATACTGCAAGACTTACCTCTATGTGTTTGGTTTTGGTAACATGTTTTGTGAATAGTATGTATCATCAGACATAGTTATGAGTAGCAGAGTAGCTGTTCTGCAAATACATAAGATCAGCTTAATAGAAATTAAGATTTCCCTGCTAACACAATGATGCCTCGCATGTGCTTCACATTATGTACCATGCAGCTTCCTTTTATCAGCACCAACTGTGTGGCTGATGCTGAGTCTGAACTGAACGACACTGATATTAAAAAGAGTTCACTTCATGTTTTGCCTTAAGACATGGCTTTTTGGAACTTGCTTACTCTTAGCAGGCACCTGTGTCTGCAAAGTTTGTTGAAGATGTGCTGCATAAATTGACAGTTTATTTGTTTATATTAGGTTGCTCACATTTTGATTATATACTGTAGTTAAAGAACTGTATGCAGTTGCTAGTCTGTTTATTGGTACACTGTAGCAAACATTTTAAGGTTGTTCGTTGCAAATTTTAGAGTTGTTTCATATGCCGAGAAGGTGACAGTGGTGGTGGCATGTATTCCATAAGTATCCTTTGCCTGAGTATTGGTAAATTACATGTAGTGATGTTGATGTTATCGTAAAAATTGGTGTGTGAATGTTACTCAGTTGTTACTATTTTTTGTCCAAGTGACGTATGAAGATTCGTGGTATGCTGTGAGAAACATTTTTCTCAACTTATAAAGTAACTATGTTCTCAAAAAGTTGTAGTTCTTAACCAAATTACCCAGATTTCAAATCCGGCTTCACAGAACTTGCAATGGCACACATTGAGTCTGTTGTAAATGAAAGGTTGAGGCAGTTTTCTCTGTAACAGTTATTGTGCTGTATTACTATAACTGTTGTATATGTTCAGTATAATCTGACATATATGACTGTGTATAGAGGTTCTTCATAGGCTTTGATCTTTGTGTGACATATCTTGATATTCAGACTTGCCATTATCCTTTGTTTACTGGCTTTTCTTATCCATTGTCTTATACTGTCTTCGTTCTTTCTGTGACACTTTCAGTCTAGTAATTTTAATTTTAAGTTTAGTGGCGCTTTCACTCTAATTTGTGTTGAAAGCACTGTTAAACTCCAACCAACCAACCCTAGTAATTTTAATGCTACATTTCGAAAATTCAGATATTCTGCACTTGAATACCGTTATGACCAGATGTGAGGTTGCAGACTCAGTAGCATCAATGTGCTGTATTGTCTGTTCTTCATTACTATGTTCAAAAAATTTGTGCATCACTTTGTGTCGATTGCTTGTGCATTGTATCATACGTTTTTGTCTAGAACTCTTGTCTACATAATTTGAGTTTGTCTTGTTTACACAGGTTTGGGTCAAAAGCTCGTCGAATATTTCGTCTGTTGTATTTGAAAAAGCGTCTGGAACAAAAGCAGGTATTTTAATTGGCTGTTGTGTTCATTGGTCTTTGCCTGTGTAAAGGTCTGTAGCATTGTTCATCGCTTGTCATCTCCGTCACCAAGGATTTTGACATTACATTTTGTCATGTGAACAACTACAACTTGATCCATTGATTTTTAAAATATGTTCATGTGACATTCATCATAATTGAATAACCTGTAATAAACTCAGACTACCATTCTTCATTTGTCCTGTAATGGTTTAAGGTGTCTGTAGGATAAGAGGGAAGAACTGCTCTGTGGTGTGTTGTGTATGACATTTGAGCACAATGATATGCACACACGTGACCAGTTTTACATTTCTGCATGTTAGATTTTACGTTTCTTTTTCTGCATTTATTTACGTTTGTGTGTTCTTTCACGTTAGCTTAGGGAGTCGAGGGGATAGGTCTGGTACCATGGGTGGGAGGTCCCCCAGATGCTTCTGTTGGGTTTTACCCAAGAGAACTATTCCAAAGCCAAACCAACATAGAAAACATTACACAACAAGAGTCATTAGGCACTGGCATGCTATAGGAACTGAAGAACAGCAATTACAAGATATCTCATTGAACTTATAAATAGGTCTTATGGTGGTTGGTTAATTTCCACCCTGTTGTAGGCGTTAATCGTAATTACTTAAATCAAACTCCCCTATTCTTTCCCATTTTGGCTCATCGCTGAACAAAAAGGCAACGAGGTCGGGTGGTTACTGTATCGTTGGCCATCCTTAATGTGGTGGAACTAAATCTCCACCCAAGACCTTTATCCCCGACATAGCCTGTTTTTTTGCTGAAAGGGGATGTTAATCTCCCAACTAACCATGTTAGCTTAGGGTATTTTGTTTTTGAATTGCTTGCTGTTGTTGTGTTTAATTTTTTTCAGTACTTAGCCAAGAGATTGGGTGGAAAGAGCATCTTTGAAATGACCTATTTTATGTTGAATGGGACGTAAATCCTTAAGCAATAATGGTTTAAGGAGCCCATCTATTATTCCTCACTACATACGCAACCCAGGAGTAGTCACGGGAAGGTCACCATTTTGATCATATGTCATATGAAATCTTCATCTAGCCTAATCTTCTTCTTCCTGTAAAGATGCCAACTCAGTAATGACCAGTATCACACCACAAAAAAGAAAATATATTTCAATCCCATTCTGCGAAATCTCATCACTGAACAACCGCACAAGCAGGTTTCAGAACCTTTTCACTGGTAATGTGATCTTGGGCATGCGCAGACAACTGCACGACCTTTAGGTTAGCAAAATTTAAATAGCTTAATTAATAACACAGTAAATATTAATGTTAAAAACTTTAGTTTAAAACAGTTTATAAGGATGACCGTGGCTACACACACAACTAAATCAGCAAAAAAAGTGATATTACTTGTCAGCACGTTGACTCTGTGGCGATGTGCTGCTAAGTAATGATAATAATTGGTTTATGCTATTTTAGTTGTGTGCTATAGCTACAGTCATCCTTACAAACCATTTCAAACTGTGAAGTTTTTGACATTAATTGTCGCAAAAATTGTGTAGTCATCATTAAAGGAGTACTGCTTTTGTTTATCACGTGTTATGAATAGTAGGATAACGATAAGATATATTTTAGTTATTAGTCGGTGTTTTGTTTAGAAGCATAAAATGCTTGATGATTTTAGATCGAAGTGCAGAGCATGATACATCCAAAGGAGGCGAAGGAGCTGCTATATCGCATGTTTGAAGATCATTATGTTTCACTAACTGTACGTTGTCACTGGATTTTTGCTACTTTTGTTAGCACACTGCACGTGCAACATTCCAATGCTGTTTGCTGACCTGGAGTAGTCAAGCGTGATGAACATGTGGTGTATGCAGGCATGAATAAGCATGATGTGTTGGATTTGTTGACAGGAAGTACCCAGGGGGTCAGAATACCTGACATCAAAAGTCATCTATCTGTTCTCTGTTGATCTTCCACAAGTTGCAAGGATGCTGACAGACACTTGCTACAAAGTGAGTTGTCTAGTACTGGCATGATTGATGTTAGTATCAGCTGGAAGATTTGCTAAGACTGATGAAGAATGTCCATCTCCAGATGTTTTGAGTTTCAATTCCAGTTGACTTGTGAGAGAAGCATGCAGTGTATTATGCCAGCCACTGAAGTCAACAGTTTATAAAAATTTTGTGTCGTGATCTGTGCTGCTTGTACTGAAAATAATCAGCGAATGAACACTTTTTATGTTAAAGCTTAGTTGCTATGTGTATTTCTTGCATTTTTCTTTCAGTTACTGTTTTTCCAGAAAGGCATGTTACTTTTATGTACCCGGTATCAGTTTTCAACATATGAAAGTATTAAATTCCATTTAATTTAATAGCCTAACAGCACAGAGAAATATTGAAATGAGTGAAGGTATTTGGATTGAGTTTTATTGGATTGAGTATTATTATTACCAAAAACTATCTGTCATTCATCTGTAGTTAAAAATGTATAAAATAGTATGAGTTAGAAGTGGACTGTTGTAACTCACCGGAATTGTTTCATTCGTTCATAACACAAATCACATTACTTGTATGCAAGTAAAAGCAGAGAAAATCACAAGTAAAACCTATGTTTAAATCGTTTTACTGCTGAACTTTAATGAATCTGAATGGTTGATTTGTCGCTGCAGAGTTTGGCAAATCTCATATGTCGTCGAACACATGAAACTAACGAGAATGCGTAAGTTTTATTTATGTAGTGTGCATTTAGAGTTCTTTTGTATAGCTTTAGTACAGTAATTGTAAATGAAAAGTACCACAACAAACTACCAGCGAGATTGTGGCCACAACCGACTGAATAAGTGTCAATTATGTGAAACTGCAATAAACTTCTGCTCACGCAGTAGTGTGATAGGTCAGGCATTTGTGCATACATGCATCCGTACATGGTATATAACTAGCATTCCACTACGGCGCTCAGTCGCTTCTCACACTACATGCGCCTATGGCTCTCAATCTGTTGTGGTTGCTGGCTGCTAGTTCCAAATCGCCCAACGGACCTTGCCACCCATTTGCAGTTGCGTATACAGATGGCACGTGGGCACGAGTTGTGCTCGCTAACCCCTCCCCTCGCCTCCCCCCTGCCCCCGTAACCATCTGTAGGGTATAATGATGCCACATGCCATATTTTGTGCAGATCCACTCAAAACTGTGGCCTACGTTGGCCTTGTATAACAAACAAAAACTAACAGATTTGGTTTTATTTAGGATTTTTGTTGTTATTTGTTACTGTGTGCACTGCACATGTTGATGGATTGCAGGTCATTACTTCGACAACAGGCAATCATGGATGCAGTGATTGCAAAGCTAGAAGAACAAGGAACAGATGAGGAGGTGATAACAAGTTACAAGGAGCAGATGACATCTGCACAACGGTTGCAGCTGGAAAACTTCGGCAGAACTGTAAACAAGTAGGTTGATTACATGGTTGTCTGTTAGTTGTCGTGTGGCACAAACGTACTAATTTATTCAGCATATTCCACTTGAACCCCTTCCCCTCCTATAGACAGCGTCTGAGCTATGATGATTGTCTGGAGGTTTGGAGGGAAAATAATCGGAACTGTTCTGTGGTGTATTGTGTATGAATTGTGTACATTCATAGGCACACACCTGTGAAAAGTTGTTAAATTTGTATGTTGGTTTAGGTTTAGATTTCGTTTTTGTGTTTGTTTAGGTTTAGCATTTTATGTATTTTTGCGTTACTTTAGACCTTAGTTTGTCCACGTGCATGTGCACATTGGGCAATACAGCTTCTCCACTGCTGCCTTACATCATTTTATTCCTGTTTGGCCTGTTTTTGTGTTGGGTTTAGTTTCTTCAGTACCAAGCCAAGATATTGGGTGGGAAGAACGTCTCCAAAATAACCTATTCTGTGCCGGGTGGGACGTAAAACCTTCAACCAATCAACCATCCTGCCATTATTCCTCACCTCTGTTGAATTCTATTTGACTTCATCACTGTACAACATTTCCTCTAGTTAGTGTCATCTTACATTTTACATGTCCACCTTATGTCAGTCTAGTAACCAAACTAACTGATTCTAATCCCAAGCTCCAAATTCTGCACTTTCTTCCTTCCTTCCTTCCGAAGTAAACCCATATCACATGAACATGCACATTTTAGTAATGTCGAACTTTGCCTCCTGCTCCACTTTCATTGCCATATACTGTAAAACCCTTAATGTTCGCATGCCGTTTATTTCGCAAGCTTAACAAAACTGCAAAATTAGAGGCCGTGAATATCGATACTACATCAACTTTAATTGGCATTACTCGTGTGTTAGAATAGTGTGATTTTAATTCGCTATAATAAAAGTGGCCAAAATAACTTTGCAAGCGAAATCGCCAACTTTTAGTGCAGCCAAATTAAAGGGTTTTACAGTACATGAGACAACTCACACATGTTGAGGTATTATACTTTGCCTTTCAGTTTTAAGCGATCAATCTTTTGTGAATAATTCTTTCCACTTACTATATAGTGGTATAATAATAACACTGATTCATATCTCATACATCATAGTTCATGGCTTAGAAAGAAATCCAGTGACTTCAAAAATTGAATCTTGCTGTTTTTTTCAGCATGATGTATTATGTATATGCAAGGCATATCCAGTCTGGCATCTCAAGTTGATTTTCTGTTGAAGTGGCTGAACATATATCATGCAACCAGTGCCACATGGTAGCCTAGGAATTCTAATTTACTGACGCCATAGATATGTTGACGTTCCAATCGGGCCATCCCCAGTTGGGGCAACAAAATTTTAATGGGGTAGGAAAACTTTATAGTTTTCAACCAAATGTTACTTTGTCTCAGAAACAATACAAGCTAGGAACATGGTGATTTATGACTTGAAGATCGCTTCAGCTGTTTCATACCTTTCTAAATCTAATACCTCGGAAAATATGGCACACATTACATAGATGATTGCAGATGAATAGTAGAGTGTATGTGGCCTATAATTTTAAGAGTTGTGTCCAAGCTGAAGGACTTCTCAAGTTCACGTGTGTGAGACTGTTCAAATGTGATCTCTTGTACAGTTGCACAGCATCTGACCATCAGTTTTGCAGACAGCCTTAGCATACAGAATAGAGCCTAAAACGTATTGTAGATAGGATGGCTATTTCAGTCACACATCCTAAGTATGACAAGTAGCCTAATTTGTCAAGATGTCAGTGTTGTGTAGTCCGCCTGCGACAGCTAAATCTGTTGTTACTTATCGTGTTTGTTGTGCTTAAGCCTCTTACGGTGTGTGCTTGTGCAGACTGGACCAAGCAACAATCCAGGCTGAAGACACCCTCTTTTTGCTACAGACGTATCTAACACATGCCTACCTCAAGTGATCTGGTCATATTATGTCATTGTTATGCCAATGGCAAGTCTGAAATATTAAGTGTGACTGTGATACACTAACATACACTAACAATGTACAGTGCAAATTTTTTGCTAGTCTTTTGTACTCTAAATGACATGTAAGTAATATAAATGGACTGTTGCAATTAGTTTCTGTTAATTGATTGTTTGCTCAATTTGATACAAGTTCTGCAGTCCCCTACTGGCATCTGCATTGTGTATTACATAAGCAGTATATAAGTTATCTTAAGAAATCATATTAATAAATTAGACGTGCTGCATGTCCGATTAACTGAGTTGCATGCAGCACACCAAAACCTGCCCCCAGCTATTCGCACCCTCCGTGTAAAGGAAACCATACAAAATATACACCAAAAGCGAACGAAATGTGACAATTGTGGTTTGTACATGGGCGCTGTGTTGTATCTGTCATGAATTGTTCTATAC
>Ga0209780_1001467_pt1 | contig 15582 bp, 16 predicted proteins | sample WorMetexBAHAMAS2_FD_187384 | JGI IMG/M metagenome (GOLD analysis project Ga0209780, IMG submission 187384) | Marine gutless worms symbiont microbial communities from Max Planck institute for Marine Microbiology, Germany - Inanidrilus exumae... | ecosystem: Host-associated > Annelida > Digestive... | reverse complement strand
GTATCGGACGGTTTACCAACATAAGTGGTCACTGGTCACCCATCAGCTGCAGGTCGAGCGTAGGACACGGAAAGTTCGCCAGTTGAAGACTGACGTTCTACCACTGTGCCACGAAACCAACGCAAATAAATACAAATAGTAACTAACCAGCTTAGCGTGCTGTCGGTCTCGTTGGCGCTGCTCGTCGAACTGCGTCTGTCGCAGGAATTCCTGTTCGATGTCGACAGAAGGTGGCAGACCGTTCTCCATGTTGACGTGATAGCGTTCCAGCAACGCCTGCCTCTCGGTCACGTCCTGCTGCAGACGCATCGCCGTCGCCTGCTGCATCGACAACTCGGACACCTTGGCCATCATCTGTCGAGTCATTTTCTTTATCTTCGTCTGGATCGAGTTCACCTGCCGGCCGGCGCACAAACGACACTCGACCATTGTTTCGCGCGCCGAACGCAGCTGTACGTCTGCAGCGGACTCATCAAAGACAACGCTGACTGACGCCAAAACAACCGTCGTAATTTATTCGCACAATCTACCCCGCTTGTTTCATTCATTCATTTTATTCAGCAACAAAGGACCAAAAGGCCTCTTACAAGTCGCGACAAAATACAGTGCATACATTCATATTGTGTAGACCTATACACATCACACATTATATACATATACGCATATACATACGTTATCGCAACAGAGGTGCTGAGAACATATTTCAAGTTTAAGTAAAATTTAATTTGCAATACACTAGAAGATAGTCATTACTGACCGACTTATCGCACCTGCGTAAACTGGTAAAATCTGTGGTACGGTAGTACGGTACTTAATGGCAAGTTGTTCCATAAATTAACAATTCTGTTACTAAAATAGTTAACTCTTCGTTCATAGTTCTTTAATAATTCGCCTAAGTTAGGCCCAATCAGGCCTATCCTGCTTCATGGTATTTGATACGCAAATATTAACGAAGTAAATGCAAGTACTGGCTTATAGACATTAAAGCCCACGCAAGCAGGAAAACTAGCTCCCGCTAGGGCCTAACAACGTTCAGCCTCTAATAAATTTTGTGCTGGTTCAAAAGCAATCACTTTCAGCCACTGAGCTATGAAAGGCACTAGGAACTGTAAAAGTGCATAGAGCATAAAGTGCATCAGAACATTTATTTCATTAAAAAATAATAAAATTTCTAGCATCCCTCCCCGATCTCTCTTCCGAATGCCTCGCCACAGCCCCCATTGACCCAATCCGTAAATACCTTGTGGTCTGCTAGCATTGCCAAGCCAGTCTCACTGTAAACAAGTTGTCAAAGATTTTTGACATAAGACTGCATCGCATATCGTGCCGTTATTGACGACGGAATGATTTGTTTTGCTGCGTTCACCACGGAGACGCTCAGTGCTTTCAATGAGCCGGACGGACAATCCCCAAAAATTGCCTATTCCTGTGGGGATCTCGACCCCCATCTAATACATAGTTCCTTGGGCCAACCCGAGTCTACCGTTCAATCGGCATCTCGATCGATTCAGCCGGTTTTGCAGCTAGCTCACGAACGTGACCAACAGACAGACACACGGACCACGCTACTCCGTCTGTAGCAATAGACCGCATCTATAGCTATGGCTATGATGCAGCCTAATAATAATGCAAAATTTATGGTCGGTGCGATTTTCCGTTGATAGAGCACGCGTAGTCTATAGCTGATGGTGGTTGGCGTCACATCGAACCTTCTTAGCAAGCATCAGTGTGTCGTCCTTGCTGGTGTTGACCTGTGCCGACACCCTGTCAGTGAGTCGACACACTTGCTGGTAGATGAGCTCCTTCTCCATTGACTGCTCCTCCTTGTCAGCCAAACGCTCCTCCACCTGCATACCACTCTCGTCTCACATCTTTACAATGATGGGCAATGGCAGTAGCTAACTATAGATAGGATGAAGTGACGTCACAGTAATCTATGGTTACGATATGATCGCCATGTTGTAGGGCATGATGAAGTTAACTGGTGATAGGTATAATAGTTATTATTTAACTAAGGCTGTACTAGTTTGACTACCTATTAGTACATAGTTAAAAGTGGTTATTAACTACAAATAGTTAAATACATTTCATAACTACTCTTTAACAAAAGTTTCATTTTTTACCGCGCGACGCTATGCAAGCGCGGCAATAATAGGGCCCTGTGTTTGCCCGCCTGTGTTCTGTGTGTCTGTCTGTCACAAGTCGGAGTATTGTCAAAACGGCTAAACAAATCATAACGCAAACAACGCCACGGCCAAGGGAGTCACGTTTTCTTAGGCTAAACGACTTGAACAAATTCCAATAGGGTCGGCCTCAGTGGGGAAGCCAAATAAACGTGGGGTAGGAAAAATATGTCATATTATACAAATAACTCTTTGTATCTTGAAAATGGTACAAGACAGACAAATAGTTTATGGAAGTCAAACAGGAAGTTGTATGCGCTCTATTGAATGATAACGGTGAGTGACCAGTCCCACCCCAAATCACCCCTATTTTTACATTTTGGGCCTTCCTTCATATATTTGCAATGGATGAAGTTAGACTCTTCAAATTCAATATACGGCTAACTTGGGCTAAGCCATGTTATGCATTAACCTTGGGATGACAAACTATCCCAAATGGGTGTGGTCAAGGTCGCGTGACTCGTTTTAAATTTTTTTGCCCCATCATGCATATCTTTGGAACGAGTGAAGCTAGGCGCTTCACATTTGCTATGCTAATTAGCCATGGTGAGTACTAGCGTACATTGCCCCCCGAATGGGTCAATTTCAGGATCACGTAACCTCATTAAATTTTGGTAAATAAGTGGTAACATCTGAGAAACGGTACAAAATACAATGGTACATAATTACAATGAAAGCCGACAGGAAATCATATGTGAAAGTGGCCTATCGAATGGCTCCAATATGCCTACCAATAGCCTTGGTCTTAAATGCGACATTAGCTGTTTGAAACCTTTCTAACTCCCTAAGCTACTTTGGGAAATTTAGCAGACATTAACTACGATGTGTTTACACGTGAACCAGAAAGCCTACGTGGCCTGTGCATGATACAGACGTTATTACTACAGACGACAGAAAGTGATATATGACTTATCAAATCGATAACCTTGAGTGACCTAAGGTCATTTACCTATAGCAAGCCTTTTCAAACGCGATTTCTGGTACACATCTGCGGCATTTGACAAGATTTCAACGACATAACGCGTCGCGCGGTCTCTCTGTGATAGCTGAGTTTCTTGTTCTTTAACTGGTCTGGTTTTCTGCTCTCTCGACGTTTGGGATTTGTGAGTCACGTTTCAAAGGCCGGCGACCCTTCCAGTCGGTCTGTCGCCCAGCTACGCGTATAAAAATGTCACATCTTTCTGAGCCGGCGAACGCAATAGGCCTACGTTAAAACGCGTCCGTATTGCTCGAAAACAATTGCATTGTTATTCGGCTCGAAGAAAGGCTTCGGCCGAATACTGTATCTACTTTACGAGACAATTTGGCGGTGTTCACGCGTTCGCCTATAACTCGGCCGAAAGTAAACCGATTTGGATGAAATCTGGAGCACTCTGAGTACATGGTTGGGGGCTGGCCCTGGCAGATTTTAAGTGACATTCGCGCAGTAGCGACAGTTTGAGAGGCAGGCGAAAGTTTGTTTTTTTTTTTCCGGTCAGGTGAATAACGCAAGATTTCACCCATTTCCCGTCGAATAAATTTTAGGAAATTTGAACACAAAAACGACGATCGGTGTCGCGATGAAAACTTTCGAAACAGGATTTTAAAAATTTCAGCGTAAGGAGGTCGTTTTTCAAAAAAACGCAAAAATTCCTCACAACATTTCAACGTCTTGCGATTTCAGGCCATCATAACTACGCAATGATTACAGATCGCCGGAAATTCACTACCAAATGATCCCTCTCCGCAGTGTATGGGATGTCTAGTTTCCATTTTTACCGTTAGAATCAAATTCAAAATCATTCCTCTGGGATGCACGCTCTGTACAAGAAAGGTACCTACCCAAATTTTCGGCAAGGTCCAATCAATCAATCAATCAATCAAAACGAATTTATATAGCGCCCTACGTCGCAGGCGAATCAGAGGCGCGTGAGGCAATGTCTGATATTGGGTAAACCACGTAGGCTACGCCGCTGTGCTGCATGGCTGACGAACATGGAAGAAAAGCAGACTGAATTGGAAACTGATAATAAGTAACACGACAGATAACGCTGGCATAACTCAGTCGCAGTCAAGTGACACTAGGCATCATCAAATGCAGGAAGTGAACAGCTTGTGCACAGATAGCAAACCGCTTTAAGCCCAATACTGTATTGTGGCATTTCACACAATACAGCCATCTAGTTCTACTTTGTAGGAAAATAATTCACTGATAAGACTGCAAAAGTAAAATGTATAAAACAACAAAATAAAATAACTAACTTTAGTGTCTACAAAGACAGAAGAATATTTGACCACTACCGACAAAACGCACAATGGCACGTAATGGCGCTATACAAATATGCGTATGATTACGATTATGATTACATGTAGCAGCGCAGTGCATGACACTGAACTGCAGTCGACTAAACAGTGCGTACGTCGTCAATCTTCTTCTGCAGCTCTGCTGGTCCCAGATCTTTTCCTTCGATAAAGCGAACACGCTCGCTGTCTGGCTTTTCAATCTGTTTCTCGAGCTCAACTTGTTTGTCACAGCATTGTGCCAGCTGACACGCCAACAACACAAGCAGTTCACTGTGCATCTTACTCAAACCCATCTTACTTCCACATATATACACACACACAGTCCTAAACTTGTACTAACCGCCTCTCTCTTGACTTTCAGCCTCCAAATGTTCTGCTAGTGTCATTTTTAACAAAAATGATCACAATTGATTCCACTGAAGAACTGTGCAGTGTAAAGAAAGAATAAATTATGAGCTTTATTATTGTTGGTTTACACAATAAAGTTAATGTCAGTAAGATCACCTTTGACTTGAGAACCATACAGCTTAATAAAACGTCGAATAATCAATATCAGTGGTGTGGAATCTACATGTCCAGAGCTGTCATCTAGCGGACAATGTGAACATCACATGTTGAGCTCAACATTCAAACGTCGCTAATGCATCAATGTACTGCTAACATTAGGCCTACATATTCTACTTGTTTCCTGTTTCAGCGCTTTTATAGCTCTCGAAGAGTTTTTTTTTACCTTCGTAAAGCACAGAGGTCATAAAATGCTTGGGGTGTATCATGCTGTATATTATTCACAAAGTTGTCCTGAATTTTCTATAAATTTGGGAGATGGACTCGTTTGCCATTAGACTTGGGGGATGGCGCACAAAACTGGACGCCGTGCACCCATTTCAAGTTTTGTGTCTAAAGCAGAGCCAAAACAGTCTGTGCAAGTATTGTTAGTACTGTGTATGACCTTCACATGACCTTGGAGCGCACCATGATGTCAACAACTGTCGAACTATACATGCCAAAACGGCCAAGAGCATCGACTTCATGTTAGAAACGTCTGGATTTTCGCGAACAAGCATTATACTAGCCTCTATCTGCAGCGAAACGATTTCTTGTTCCATTGTTTTCTTGGTCGGCAGAGCTCGCTTCATCAGCGACAAGGTGCGCTGTTCTTCAGTCAGCTGCATCTTCAGAAACCGTATCTCTTCATCTCTTGCCCGCATCTCCACCTCACCGTTTCGCAGCATCTGCTCTGTAACGCATAGTTTTAACCTAAGGTAATGTATTCATCTGTTACACCACCATCTCGTTTTAACGGCTGTATTCCTTGGGTTAGCCAGTCCATCTTGGTAACCTTCCTCCACTTATTTAATTTAATTTAATTTTATTTTATTTATTTAGCTGTTCTAGAAGAGAACCTATCACCAAACCACCAGTCTCAAACATGTGACACAAATGCAAAGCACTGACCCCGACATCATAAAATCTCATCCTGTCTGCGTGGCACAGCGGTAGAACGTCGGTCCTTTGGCCGACGAACTTTGCCTGTCCTGCGCTTGACCCGTAGATAACGGGTGACCATTTATGTGGGTAAACCGTCCGCTATAGGTCGACCAACCAGGTCAACTCAGCCTTTCATCCCTTCGGGGTCGATAGATGAGTAGCAAGCTGCAACTGGATGTCTGCTATCTCAAGTTATGGGTGGCGCCATCTGGTGAACGCATACGAAGGAAAGGCAGGCATGGTGTATTTGCATGTAAAACTGTGTGATCCATGTCTTTGAGACTATGCAGACTATGCATGAGTAGTAAATGGCGCTATATAAATACTCTTCCTTTCCTTTGTCTTATGAACCACCGGACTCCCAACGGAAGAAGCGTTCTTCCCTTTTCGATCGTCAGCTTTCCGGCTCAAAGGAAAGGGAGCAACATAAAAGTCTTTTATCATGAGTTGGGTGATAAATGAAGAAAAGATGAGACAAGTGGATCACTGTGATGACGTGCGACTAAAATATTTCACTTGATTAACTGTGGCGTTTTAGTCGATTAGTCGTCGACGAAAATCAACTACAGTGACATAATCGGACTGCAGTGTCAGATAATAAATATTCTGTGCATCAGTAAAGGCAAACAAACTACATGTAGCTGCATGTGTTCAAGTTGTACTGAAATATCAACAACATATAATAGTTAAAATACCACCGATAGTAACAGCATACAGGCCTATCTAAACAGTGGACACAACAAGCTACCAAAGAATCACACGGGTCTGTCTGTTAACATGCACAGAAAAACTAGTGAAATTTGGAAGTGTTTTTGAGACATGCAAGCGGACAGACAAACAGACTCACAGACACGCTGATGGCAATACTTTGCACCCCTAACGGGGGCGAAGTTAATATCATACAAGAAATGTATCACTTGTCAGTTGTCAAGTATGAATGTTTTTGCAGCAGCAGCAGCAGCAGCAGTAGGCCTAGACTGGTGATGCGTGAACTGGACTCTGTAAAACGTATACGCTTTTGTTTTTGACCGAAGAACCAAGCAAGCAGATCGTGTAGGGCGCTGATGCAAACTCTCTGTCGTGTTGACTGCGTGAGAAAATCATATTCAACTAGAAGGTCGTTCAGTAGAGCGCACACCTCCCCACCGACCTTGACCTTTGACCTTGACCTTCCAAAATTTAATAACCTCGTCCCTGTGGAAAGGGGCAAAGGGTATGACTGACGAAGTTTGATGACAATCGGACTTGAATTGGCGCCAGGAAGTTGTTCACAAACATACCTATATATCTACCGACGCCGGCGAAAACATAACCTCCCATCACTTTTGGTGGGGAAGCTATGAAGACTACAGTGTTACCGACCTTGAAGATTTACTCTTTCATAGAATATACAGACTTCTTCGTTTCGTTCAATGAGGTGTACGCCCCTGCAACACCACACATTCAACATCACTCATTGTTTTGCTTCCGTTTGGTCGTTTGGACGCACGTCCAGTCCACTGTGACTCTCATGATGCAGGGCCAGACTCAGCAGCTGACCGGTCCAGTCTGTGTAGGCTGGAAGCTAAAGACTTCAGTTTGGAGTATGGCACGGAAGGCCTATATGGGATTATTGACTACATGTGTTCTATCAGTGAGCGACTTTATCTTTCGCTTACACTAAAACTTTATTAGTCAAAACACAATTAATGCACAAAGTACAGTAATGATGCACAACAGTTTTAACTTCAAACCAGTAGCTTAATAAATATTATTTGTCAACTGATCAGTCAACTTGATTAAATGATGACTAAAAAGCAGAAAACAACAAAAACAGCAAAGCTCAGATTTTCAGCTAAGAAGACTAACACGTGAGATATGCATGTAGCTGTCGTGGCCCAGCTAAGCCCACTATAAAAGCCTGCTTGATTCACTAAGCTATCTTTGACACAACTGAATAGTTTCACACGTGCACAACCTCCAACGTCGTTGCAAGGTCACCGAATTTTTCATATTCTGACACAGCTCAACAAAACAACACCAGCATCACTTGCGTATTTTCAGTGGCCTAGTCTCGGCTCTGCTTATTGGATAAAAAATCTATAAGTGCAGAATCGGTAAAGCTCAATTTCGTGGGACGACCCTCATTAATTAACCAACTGTTCAATGTACAGAGTTGAACTCATTTCACAAACTTCACGGTTTGACAGTGGTTTGAGAAATCCTGTTTGCGACACACGGACAGACTAGTTCACTTCATAACCTTCTTGCTTCCACTCTGTACATCTATAACTCCCTCTCTCTTTCACTCTCGGCTTGAAACCTACCTCTTTCACAAATCCTACCCTAGTAGTTTCACTTCTTCCTCCCGGACTGCCTTCACGGATCTTTGCCTGGACCGTTTCTTCTGAGCTAGGCCTACTTAGTTTTTGATTTTATTTTTTTCCTTATTTTTTCGTTTCTGGACCGTGCGCTAGATTAAGCTGGCCATCTCGTCAGTTTTTGAGCGCACGTTAATCTACCGTATCGTATCGTATAACGGTATGAAAGGCGATCAGAACGTGAAGCTTAACAACGGCAGTCAAGCGCGGTGACGTGACGTTTACCGTTCGTTTCTCCTCTGTATCTCCTCCTCGTATCTCTTGCGCTGCTGTATCATCTGTTCCTCGGCACGACCGATCATCGTGTTGAGAACGTCGATGTCAATTTTCAGCTGGTCCTGTTTCTCTTGCGCGTCGTCAGCGGCAGCACGCTGTTTGCTCATCTCTGAACGCAGACTGTCACGCATGATGACGCTGCTGATGTGCCGAGCTCGCTGCTTCTGCAGCTGTCTACGCACCAACAACAACAAGGCAATCGTAGATATCAAACTTCGCCCGCACTGGGTAATCGCACCGTCCAATTCGCGGCCGATAATAGACTCGTCCAACGCTTGCAATCAAGCTCCGTCTCCCGTAACTCTATATACTTCCGTAACCTAAGTCTCATTAACGCTTAATTAACTTCACTTTCCTACGTCCATGCATCAAAGTCACTGGTACATTTGGGTCTCCACCAACGTTCACCGTTACCATAGTAACAATAGCTACGGTGACGTGCGTTTAGGTAATTCTTCCCATTAGTCGTCAAATTTCCATGTTCCTCTTTTACTTCAGTTTGCAAGTAACTTCGAAATAGTTAGTCAAAATTATGTCCTTTAATAACAGGAAATTGAGTTCTGTCTGACTCTGCGGTAAATAAGTAAATTTGAGCGAAATCGGTCCTTCGTAGCGAAAGTCATACCGCTATACTGCTCATTATAGAAAAAAAAACATGTCATCCACAAAACCGGAAGTACATAACGTATCGCAACGACGCCGTAGGAGCGAGCCACGGCCATAGGCAACAAGCACAACAATTGGTAAAGATCGTGCGTGTGGTTCCGAAGATATCCTCGCGGACAGACACACACATTCACACACAGACGTACTCATCACAACACTTCGCAACCTTTACCGCGGGCGCAGCAACAGCACGTCCAACGTGTTTGACTGCAATCCACGTGGTACCATTCAGTGAACTGTCCTGGGCCCACGTCACGTTTAATGCTACAGCAACCGGCTGTCGTATCATCGTATGTATATTAGTGGACCGTAGCACTTTTCCAAACACAGCGGTGCTATTATGCTCACATATCTGTGCACATGACTTCAATCAATATATATATATATATAGTAGGCCTAGGCTAATTGCAATACAATTAAGAAACGTGTCACCTACAAGGCCATGTGGTCAGGCCACTTATCGTCACAGGCCTATGTTTCAATGTATTCCCCCAACTATTAATGTCGAGTTGCAACCTGTTTAACTGCGTTTATTCATCTGACCGCAGCAATGCAGTCGGCAGCAGCAGTAGCGCTGATGCGGTTATTGATTTTTTACTGTGTATACCGCAGCAGTGCCTCACACTGCTTTTCAGTGGGCCGTACAACCCCAAAAGTTGCCCCTTCCCTTTGGGGAACCTGGGCCCCTATCTAATACATGGTTCCTTGGGCCAAACCGAGTTACCCACTCAAACGGTAACTCGATCCGATCATCCGTTTTTGCAGAACTCACGAGCGTAACCAGCACTAGCAGACAGAAACACAGACCACGATACTCCGTCTGTAGCAAAAGGCCGCATCTAGCTATTGTTGCGATGCGGCGTAATAATAATAACAATAATAATAATAATACAGGTGGTACTAAGACGGTCGTGGCTCGACGTACTTCTCTTTTTGCGCGATGGATGTTCGCAGTATTTCCGTTTCGTTGTCGAAGATCTTGAGTTTCTCTTTGACCTCGGCAGCCTTCTGCGTGCTCGCTTGGATCAAACTCACGCACTTGTTGCGCTCGTTCTTGATGACGTCATACAGCTCACCAAACTCCTTAAGCCTGCAACAAGTCCATGCCTTACAGTTACAGCAACGGGTTTGGCGTAGCTAAAGCTAACGACGTTGGGCGCATCAACTAAGTTACTTTACATCTGGCCCCGTTACTACTGGGATGGGTGACCGTCTTCGGGTCACCTCGGTATGTTAACAGCAACTCAGGCCAACTCAGTTCCCTACCCTGAGTGGGGCGGAAAATGAGTACCACACTACGGCTGGGGAGTACAAGGCAGAATGGCTCGACATTCCGTTTGTGGATAAACGTGTCGGAGGCACATAAGACTGTGTGATCCTCGTTAACACGTACTATACCTGGGCGCCTTATAAATGACTCAAACTCAGTATAAAAGCGCTATACGAAAATGTTATGTTTACTATATTTACTTTACTTACCTCATATAATAAATCAATCAAGTGTATCAATTAATTCTTTAAATCATATCAAACAGCAAGGCCCAGTTAAACTGAATAAAAACTACAATAATAATTAATATTAGTCATTAAAATAAAACTGAAGAAATTTAACATGTTTACGGATTCGAATGGTTTTGGCACATATTCATGCATAAAACACATTATTCATTTGTTTCTCGCCGACGATCTGACAAAATAACTTTTCAATAGACGACATGAAACGCGCATTATTTTAGTTCAACCATACGTTGAACACGTTATCGTTCTGATGACAGTGGCAGTGTTTAGTGAGGCGCGGAAGACCTCGTCTGTAGGTCGTGATGTTTCTTCGTGTGGTCGATAATCTGCATCTGTTTGGTCGAAACTTCTTGCCTGACTTGGTCCAGATGCTGCTTCACTCTGCTCACGTCATTCATCTTCTGCGCCTGCTCATCTCTCTGTCGCCGACATATCATGAATATTCATTTCTAAGCGGTTTCACGGGAGTGCTAACCAAACTGCCGTCAATTAGTAGGCCTACTAGTTGTTAGACTGGCAGTGATCAAATGACACGGCCAGTAAGCATTGCGAGTCGTTAGCTCTGCCGCAACCCACTCATCTTGTAGTTATTGACTTACAGCACATTACACTTGACGTTTCTAATAATTATAATAATTATGATAATAATAAACCGTCGTTTGTCCGCTGGCCGATTCATACATTGTCGCAGCAACCCGTGAGGCTCAGGGACAGCTTCTGGGCGAAATGCACACAGTTGGCAATGGGTCACATTTTCAGCCAATCGCCATCGAGCCATTCGGACCGATTAATGCACCTGGTTGCGCATTACTGAAAATCTGGGTCGCAAGTATTCTGCCCAGTGTAGCGAAGACAGACAGACTAGTTTTTTGTTTCAGCGAATAAATCTGTTTTTATTCAGGGTTTTAATGTTGTTTTACTCCACGACAGTCTCGTGGAGGAAGAGAAAGAGGACATTTTCCGAGTTTGACATTTTTCTTTGCACAGCATAATTGTTTCTTCCCTGGGAACTGAGTAGCGGGGTCAAAAAATAATTAGGCCTAATAATAATGGAGCCAGGAGGCCCTGGACCCAGTATACCAGTTGACACACTCTTCTGACAGTTCCTTGCTGTAGGCACTAAATAACTGGAAAGCCCTCAAACATTTCAAACCGTGATTAGGTAACTACATTTCTGATTGGCTGTCACGAAGAAGTCCCCACAGTGTGCACGCCATTGTTAGACACAGTCTCGCAAACCGTCATAACATGTTTGAAAACCGGAACAGAGATATTAAATTTTTTTTGCTGCAGTATGAAATAAACAACGCGACAAAGTCCAACATCAATATGCCTCGTGTAGTTGAGGTCTTTGAAGAAAAGTCTGTAGCATAATTTCGGACTATCTGACCTTAATGACGGTTAATCGGGTCAGTTCAATGACGTCCGTTTCCAGGTCACGCTGGTGTCGCAGCAGACGTTCCTGCCGTGCAATACAGCGCTCAATCTTACCTGCCTCTTGCGACGTCAACAACGTCTGCAACACGCCATTCACGACAAACGGTAGTGTATTAATAAATAACAACATCAGCTATGCAGCTATATACGTGCAAACATAACATAAACGAAGTAACAACAGCGTTAATAGAATTTATTTGTTGTAACAGTGTACAGTGACGCCAACACTTAACAAACATGAACGAAGGGCAACTAATGCTGCAGCGACAGATTACGTGAAAGCTAGGCGCCGACTATCCCGCAGTAAATGACCACGCCCATTTGCAAATGCTCTATAGAGCTATTTTACTTCCTGCATTTCAAGCGGACTAGTCATTAGTGTCACGTGACTGTTATCGTATTGTGCCGTGCCGTACGTTAGCCGCATCCGAGTGTCCAAAAATTTTGGGAGTACGATCCGTGTACGGACTGTAGTGTACTGGCCAGGGGAATGACTTTGAATTGATTTGAACAATAAAAATGGAAACTAGACATCCCGTACAGGGATCATTTGAGAGTGAATTTCCGTCGATCTGTAATCATTGCGGAGTTATGGCAGCCTGAAGTTGCAAGACGTTAAAAATGTGTGAGAAATTTTTGCGTTTTTTTTGGAAAAACGACCCCTTACCGTAAAATTTTCAAAATTCTGTTTCGAATGTTAACATCGCGACACCGATCGACATGCTGTGTTCAAATTTCGTGAAATTTGGCCGAAAGGAAATATTTGGCCGAGAGGAAATCGGTGAAATCGTGCATTGTTTACCTGACAAAAAAAAACAAAATTTCGTCTGGCTCTCCAGCTGTCGCTACTGTGCTGATCGCGCCCAAAATCTGCCCGGGCCATCCCCAACAATGTACTCAGAGTGCTCCAGATTTCATCCAAATCGGTTCACTTTCGGCGGAGTTATAGCCGAACGCGTGAACACCGCCAAAACGCGCCGAAAAGTGAATCAAATCGGCTGAAGCATAGCTTCGAGCCGAATAATTAAAAATTACAATACATACGCCGTGGTCCATAATAAGCGTTCCACTTTATTTTTCACTGTAACTCCCGTATTTCTTGGTGGATTTTTACACTTTGTGTGCCAACAGAAACAGGAGTGAACACTCTACAGAACCGGTAGGGGCCCTATAAAATTTACACAACTTTGATTTTGATTGATTGACTGATTGATTGAACTTTATCTTAACTATAGTAGTGCATAAAACGTGGCACTTGATTTTTCACTAACTCCCATATTTCTTGGTGGATTTTTACATTTTTGTGCCAATGGAAACAACAATGAATACTCTACAGTGAAATTATTTAATGGACTGACGACAAAGTATTAACTGCGTCACACAACAGTGTCCACATCGTACAGTTACTTTGCACATAATAACAATAGTAAAATGAAACGGAATACGTTGAGTTCTGAAGATAAAATGTAGATCAAAATCTGTGAAAATCTTCTTTAAAAATCTGCCTGAAGAGTGAAGACTCATCAAAAACAAAACAAAAATTGAGAAAGAAAACATTGGACGACTTTCTGCAAAAGTTGCTCACAACCAGTTCGACCGAACGCACTGCGAGAAGCGGTTGCCACAGTCATCCCACACTGTAGATACCATAAGAAATACGGGAGTTTCTTGAAAAATAGTGGCACGTTTTCACGGAGCACGGTTTATATCGAACAAAAAGCAGCAGAAACCTGTTTAGTGATTGACATCTTAAGTCTGTCGACTTCTGGCTGCAGTTCTTCAATCATTTTCTGACTGATCCCGTCGTCCTTTGGCACCGCGGCAAACTACGCCACATCAGTCAATATACATGTACATCAGTACATCAGTCACTATACCATCGATCACTTAATCAATCTGTCAATCAATCGGTCAATGCGGCGATGTTGCGAGCCGAGCTGTGTGAGTGACAGACTTACGTCAGTCTGTTTCTCGTCGAGCACCTGCTGGGCGTGCTGTAGGGCGTCGGTGGCTTGTCTCAGCTGCAACTGCGCCTTCTTCAGTCGGCGAAGTTCCATGTCCTTCTCGCGCATCTGCCGCTGCTGGACCTCTCGCAGTGACGTCATTTCGCTGGTCACGTGACGCATGTTCAGATCCAGCGTCGCTCTGCAGCAGTTAACTACGTCGCTACTAATACCTTTTTGTGTTATTACTGGCCCGCCTAATGGGCCAGTATTGTTTTGCACGCTGTCGTCTGTTGGCGTCGTCTGTCGTCGTTTGTAAAGCGCGTGGGTGGTCGGCCGCCGCCGGGCCGGACGTGAGGCCGGTCCGGCGGCGGACACTGCAAGGCGGGACACTACGGTTACGTCCCGTTAGGGCGACACTTTGTTAATGACTGAAAATCGCGAATACCTCGATCCATAATGTCAGTGGTTCGCATTAACAGCGGCTGCGTTCTACGACGTTCTCACGATCATACCCACGCCGACGGCAATCGCCGGCGTAGGGTTTTCACTAGCGTTTGTGTTTGTTTTCTGCACGATATCTCAAGAACCGATGCAGGTAGGAACACCAAACTTGACAAAAAAACGTTCCACGATGAGTCCTGGAAACCCATTTATTCTGAGGTCTAAAGGTTAAATGTCAAGGTTACGAGTCATAAACATTGCCGGCGAGGGTCTTTGCACTCTCGTGAGTGCTGGCTGCTTCTAGTTTTGTGTCATACAAGGACGCGTGAAACGTGAAACTGTTAATCCCGGACTGCCTTCGCGGACTTTTGACCGCGCCGTTTCTTCTCAGCTAATTGGTTTTTGTTTCTGTTATTTCATTAATTTTTTGTTTCTGTGCCGTCGATCAATCAATTTATAGTGTCTTTAATAAGTTGGCATACGGAACTTGTACAATAAAAAACACAAACACAAATGTAGAAAATGGAAAAAAGAATAATGAAACTCAATTGCGCTAGACTAAGCTGGCCTTTTTGTCAGCTTTTGAGCGCACGTAAATATATCGTATCGTATCGTAATCGGCTGATCGACTGTTGACTGCCGTGTGAGCCTGTCGCATCGGCTCATTGTCAGCTCTACGGCATTGTTGCATTAATCTGTGTGTTGAATAATCGCATGGATATGAGACTAGTGTGTCGGCAAATCACACGTGCACTTAGGCACTGGAATGGAGCCACGCCCGACACCATGACAACATCACCGCATGACTGGAATGCCATGAATCAGTGAATGATGTCACCAAACACCGACAAATGTCAGTCCACTACCAGTGTCACTAGACCGCGCGAAAAGCTCCTATTTTTAGGGGACATATTGTGCTATGTATATGCCTACTTAAACTAGTTAGGAATTTGCAGACAGGCAGACATAGAGACAGATACAGAG
>Ga0209780_1001466_pt1 | contig 15592 bp, 7 predicted proteins | sample WorMetexBAHAMAS2_FD_187384 | JGI IMG/M metagenome (GOLD analysis project Ga0209780, IMG submission 187384) | Marine gutless worms symbiont microbial communities from Max Planck institute for Marine Microbiology, Germany - Inanidrilus exumae... | ecosystem: Host-associated > Annelida > Digestive... | reverse complement strand
CATGTGTCTCGCAGCTGCTGCAAATTTATGGCTTAACCGTTTCAACATTGTCGCAATGCAAAAATGCAAATAACGGACCGGCGCCGGTCCAAAAATTGGACCGGCACCGATCCGATCCAGTTCTGGACCGGCCCGGTCCAGAACCAGTAACAGAACCGGTGCGATCTCTAGTCGTGTGACACAAAAACTAGGACAAATATCAAAAATGCAGCCTGATCAGATTTAGATATTGTGCCCTAGTTTAAGAATCAGTGTTCAGTTGCCAGCTCCCATTGTAAATGGTGGAGAAGATAGCTTTTGAAAATGGAAGGATTTCCGACTTGCAAGGGCTCATGACCTTGACCTTGGATCGGGTCATACTGCATACCTTCGAGCATCACTCATTGACCTCTACCTACAAGCCAAATTTCATTGAAATTGAAGAAACTTTGTGGACGGACGGACATACACATGGACGGACAGACTGTGCCAAGTTCAAAGTCTCGTGACACATAAATTAGGACAAATATAAAAAATCCAGCACGACCAAATTTAAATATTGTGCCCTTGCTTAAGAGTCAGTGGTCAGTTGCCAGCTCGCATTGTAAATGGTGGAAGAGATAGTTTTTGAAAACATAAGGATTTCCAACTTGCAAGGGCTCATGACCTTGACCTTGGATCGGGTCATACTGCATACCATCGTTCATCACTCATCGACCTCTACATTCGTGCCAAATTTCATTGAAACCGAAGAAACTTTTTGTTGATGGACGTATATACGTATGTATGGATGGACGGACTGACATTTGAGACCCACTTTATTAGGTCGACTCAGAAGGGTCGACCTACAAAGAAAAACAGCAGATAGAAAAGTGCAAAAAATTCATTAAGATGTTAACTAAATTTAAAATTGGCACAAAGTATGAGTTGACCTGCCTTTCAGGTACGAGTTAACTAAGATGGGTACCAGTTGACCTAGTACAAGGCGACTTGGGTACAACAGCTGATAGGGCATTTGATTTGACAGAGCAGTGTGTTTAAATCTTACATCAGCCCCGGTTTTTGTTAACAATCTGTCCATCTCTGGAAACTAACATTTTGTGACTTACTAACAATAGAAAACGATGCTATAAGCTTAAAATGATTTAATTTCCAACCGTAAATGCAACACATAGCTGCTATCACAGTCTATAAGTAGACTGAGCGTCTATCGGACTGCAAGCACAGATTTACACTGTGAGGGTACCAAAAACAAAACAACAGCAGAACAACAAAAAGTGTTGTTTTGTTAACCTTGTACCCACATAAGGCACTATCTGTGTTTCCATTCCCCATGTAATTGAGTTACACAATAGCATCAATGTATTGGGTGAAAATTGAATCATTCTAAGCTTATAACAGCTTATACCGTCAGTAACCAATATCTTTTTATGTTTTTATGCATTGGGTGGCTGAATTTTCCGCTGCACTGGATATATTGTTTATACATATTGGCACAGGATATTTGACCAGTTGAAGACTATTTCATGAGTATATGGCCCGCCTATGCAGGCAGACCATACTCTCATGGCCAGCTACGGTCAGCATAGTCGACCAAATGGCTATGCACACGCTGGCCGCGGTGTAGTCTAACAATCCACTGGCCCCACCGGCACCTGTGGGGTGACCAAGTACTCTTCCAACTGCTGGTGGAGTAAATTAATTCACCCCACCAGCGTCGGTCCAGTAGTAATATTGCCAAAATTTGTCAATTCATTGCATAAACTCTGACTCGCAGGCACCCAGTAAATGCTCTTCAAGGTGCCACCATGATCACCATTCTGCAAATAGAGATACGTGTTGTAACGTGCTGACTTACTATCCGATGTGCCTCAGTCGTCATCAATTACATTGTTCAGGCCTCTATGATGCCATTGAACGTTTGCTGTGTTGTTGATCACACAGAACAGAAAACATTGCTCCATGGGATAAGTAGTGACGTAGCCATTGGAGCGGTTAGCAATTCCAATACCTCTGCAGTTGTCAAACCACCTGGGTGAGATAGCTGTTGCAAGCGATGCATAGGCTTGCACGTTGGAGACGTATAACAGAATCAGAATCTGATGGTGGAGTATTACTGTATTAGGTCATCCCACCCACACCAGTGGAGTATTGGACTACACCCACGTGCGACTATTTATCCAGCATTAGGGTAATCACAGGAATGAATGCAAACGTGGTGCAATGCAAGCGTTGAAGCTTGCAGGTAGAATATATCAAATGCTAGCCTTGGGATGACCTGACTACCCCCTAATGGTCGTGATCAGGGTCAGTTGACCGCATTTTTAAAATTTTGCCCCAATCATATCTTTGGAAATGGTAAAAGGCACTTCAAGTCTCGTGTGCTGATTGATTGTTATAAGCTTAGAAATGTATGCATGATATATTACCCCAGAAAGGGATGTGTTCAGAGTCACAACAATAACAAGCTGGCATCTTTAAATTTTAGAAAATAAGTGATTATATCTCGTTAAAGGTGCAAGATAGAGACATAATAGCAATAGAAACACTAATAGGAAATCGTATGTGGCCTATCAAATGGCACCATTGCCAATGACCTTGAAGGTCACTTTTGCATTTTGAAACGTTTCTAACTCCCATACCTCGTGAAACATAGCACAGTCCGGTCCCTCTGCATTAGCTGAGTTTCTTGTTTTACATTAGTTTTAATTGTACTTACAAAATTCATTCTAACTTTTCTTTCACTTGATTATTACGTTGACTCCTACGAGTCGACCTAATAAAGTGGGTCTCAAATGTCCGTTCGTCCGTACGTACGTTCGTCCGTCCACAAAAAGTTTCTTTGATTTGAATGACATTTGGTGTGTAGGTAGAGGTCGGCGAGTGATGCACGACAGTATGCAGTATGACCCGACTCCAGGTCAAAGTCAAGGTCACAAGCCCTTGAAAGTCGGAAAATTTGGCCATTTTCAAACGCTATCTCCTCCCCATTTATAATGGGGGCTGGCAAATGACCACGGATTCTTAAATTAGGGGGCAATACCTAAAGCTTGTGGGGGCCGGATTTTGGATTTTTGACCTAGATTCTGTGTCACGTGACTTTGAAGTTGGCAGTAAGTAGGAGTTGACCGCCAGTCCCGTACGGGGTTAATTTATTATGTAAATCATTTTACTTTACTTTTAGTTCTAATGAATTACTTTGAAGTTCAAATGACAAATGAGCTGCTGTACATCATGCTGTTGAACATATTGCACTTATTTCTATTTATTAGTATTATTACTGGCCCGCCTAATGGGCCAGTAATCCAGTATTGTTTTGCAGGCTGTCGTCTGTCAGCGTCTGTAACGCGGCAGGCATGCAGGCCGGCCAGCCGCCGGGCGCGTGGATGGTCAGTGTGCCGGCGGCTGGGCGAGTGGACATTCGGGTAGCTGACACTGCACGGCGGGCCAGTATGGTTACGTCCCGTTAGGGCGACACCTTGTTACATGTAATGTAAGGTTATGGAATGTTCAGTTTGTAACACTATGGAAACTAGTCTGCTGTGATCATAGTTCACAATCAGCATGTCAGGAGTCATTACATTAAGCTACTGTCTTGCAATGCTGTCTTATTTAGTTTCAGACAAACCCCCATTTTAGACTTTTGTTCATCCTTTTTGTGTCGCCTACTAGTCAACAGTTTACACACGGAAAAATCCAACAAATACCTGCTAGGTAGGAGCTGCCGAGATTCCAGAGCCAGTGATGCCAGCTTGTTATACTTTGCCTGTGATTGTTTCCAGAATGCCAAAATTGCCAATGCTGTTGAGGTGCTGCCAAATGAACTGCCTTGTATCTGACAGATTCTGGCTTATTTAGCTCTGTGTAAAAGGTATAATTTAATTTAATTGTAATGTCTTACCTATCATGGAAACGTGGCCATAAATCACACAATGGCATGAATGGAAGCATGTCCTTAAGTTTATGTCTGTAAAATTAAAAGAACTCGAAAAAAGATGACTTTTGCTTTCTTACAAGTCATTTTACTTTACTTTTATTTGTATTCTGTACTAGTAATAATCACTTCAGTCACTTTACTTCTGCTTATATGATCACTGCATAGCTGAGTAATGTGAATGACAGAAAATAAGTTAAGGAAAATATAATTGTAATATCACACTTCCATATTAATGACAAATGCCACCGTGTAACTAGGGATGTTAAAATCTTTTTGCAAATATATCAGTTATCAAAAGGAAATATCCATTTTTTCAGTCCCAATTTACAGTCATAAAATACTTTCAATGTTCCATAAATGAGCTGTTACAATTTTTCGATACAGGAAATGTTACCATGTAAATGATTACAGTGATATTAGTATTACAGATTGATGTGCTAACATGCTTACCACAAAAAATTATAAGTAACCAGACAAGAGTATTAAGATTTGTACTTTAAATTTAAATGAGTGGTTTTTTGTTTGTGTAGACATTCTACATTTTGAGTTGTACTTTGCAGTTCGTCCATGCATATGTATTGGTATTGCTTGCCACCGGTTTACATCAAAGATGGCAAAGACCAAGTATGAGTACGTTCGCAGCTATGAGCAAGATTTTCGAGTTGCTGTAAATAATTTTATTGCACTACGAATCGACGGCCGTGGATTCCACAAGTATGGATTATTTTGTTTAATACAAGCCATATTATAGTACAACGCTATTAGACCAGTACTGGTAGACCACTACTGGTATACGATATCGAGTTGGTATTACTGTAATGTATACATCATCATTTGCAGTGATGGTTGATTGATTGAGTTAAGGTTATAGTCCCACCCAACACAAAATAGGTCATTTGGAGACGTTCTTCCCAGCCAGCGCCTTGGCGTAGTACTATAAAACGAAAACAATCATGCCATTCATGCGTATGCATGGTATCACAATACGCATTGTTAGAAGCCAATGCCAAAGTCATTGGGAAAGGCCAAATATCGTACCCCCACCTCCCCAAACCTCCAAACCAATTTGGATGACGATTCAAATATATCACTGCGTTCGCCCAATTAGTGGATGTGCAAAATTTGGTGGAAATCAATTTGGCTGTTGTGAATCTGCACATGTGTGAAAAAAACGCGTTTTGGTGTGTATTTTTTCACAACAAAAGTAAACATGCATCCGTAGCGAAATATAGTACAACAAAAATTAAATACAAATAAAAACAAAAGCCAGGTTTGGTCGCGTCCTACGACCTCCAGCCTGGAAATGGAACAAGTCTATTCCAGCAGGAGTAAATAGATGAGTCAGGAAGTAAACCAGTAAGGAAGTAAAGAAGAAAGAAAGCACAAAGAAAGAAAAAGTAAGGAAGGAAGAAAATGAGGAAGGAAGTTAAGTAAACACACAAACAAGCAATTTACATTGTACCGAAATCAATGCATGAATCAAAGCACATTACTGCCCCAGAGCCTGTATGGGGCAGTTTGCAGTGACGAAAACAAGACCAAAACCTGGAGACCAATATGAAGGCCAGACCTAGACAGGTGAGACCAACCAGACTTCTCAAGACAGAGAATAAGACCAGTAAGAGCAGGAGACTATCACCTGATGTGGCAAGTAGTTAACTATTCCATTTGCAAGCAGCAGAGCTTTGTTTGTGATATAGTAAATGCCACCTGCAGACATAGTTAGAAAATATCGTGATATTTTCAAAACCATCTAAAAAGATCAGATTTTTTCGATATATATTGAGCATTTGCACATACATGGTACTGACTGTATCTACTGCTGTTACTGTCACTGTTAGGGAGTTAATAGTTGGACCATTCTGATCGTGTTGTTGGAGGCAATTCTGTTAGTCTTCTAGTAAATTTACTAAAACCTTTATGTATGCATTGCAAGGTTTAGTTTGATTTGTACAGTTCAGCATGAACTGGTTTTAACTAATAGGACATCTTTTCCCCCAAGTTGGCAATTGATCACTTCTGTGTCTCAGTATGGCTAAAATGTATTGTATGAATAATGAAGAAGCTAGATGCCATTCTTGCAGATGATGTTCATCAGCTGTTCTTCCAAAAGGAGCTACTTACCTGCTGTATTCTGTTGGCAAATTATAGTCACCTCACTGGCACACTGCTGACTACTAGTACTTAGTACACATTCTGAGACATGTCATTTATAAATTCCAAGCATCTGTGAAACGAATGACATGTCTGGGGCCACCATGATGCTTTGTGTCAGTGACAGTGCTTCCAATGTGACAAAGATGCACAGACTGTTGCCGATTGATAATCTTGACGTGATAACGTTTGGTTGTTCTGGTTTAGCATCAGTACTGATGACTTTGAGTCACCTTGAAGATCACTTTAGCCAAGCGGTTCAAAACCTTTCTTACTGTAATAACTTGGAAGATACTGCACAGGCTAACTACAATGTTTACACATGAATCGGAACGAATATGTGACCTGTGATTTCAACTGTAATCAAAACTGAAGGACTTGTCAAGGTCACATGCAGTATACCGTAAAAGTGGCAGTATCTCACAAATGATGCAAAACTCTAGGTCACATTGTCACTGCAGACCACTAATAGGAAGTGATGTATGGCTGATCAAATTGCGCCATTTCTGATGACCTTCAAGGTCACTTGCATATTGTAAGCTATTTCAAAAGCGATTTTTCGTAAATTTGGCAGTAGGTGACAAGATTTCAACTGGCATAGCACATTGTGCAGTCACTCTGCAAATGCTGAGCTTTTTGTAGTGTGTTACAGTGCTTTTCTTGTATGGTATAGAGGAAATCCTATTATTGTCAGAGAAGATAACCATTATATACTAGTATTTTGGTTTTTCTAGTTTAAGCCAGTTTAAACCTTATGTCTGGCAGAATTTGCCAGTACAAAACCGACACTGTCATAGGGATTATGTTAAGATATTGATTAAATATTGTTTATGTTATTTTACATTGTTTAGAGTTCATGGTGCTGTAAGCATTATTGGCTTCCCAGTTGGTACCTGAAATAAGCTTTGTTTACTAATTAGTACATCTTATTGTTTCACAATTTGGTAAGATATTGGGGGAATTTTAATTCTATTTTTGTTTAGCTAGTTTTGTATGACATACAGACAATAGCTTGAGTGTTATCAATTACAATTTGCTGTTTGCTTAGAAGGAACCGAGAATAATAATGATATACAATAATAGTAATACATGTGATATAAGCATTTACAGTTGTAACTTCAGAGGTGATTGCAGCACAGGTCATGTTATAATGTCATTACTGTATATTGTGGGCTACATGAAAAACATTGCACGTGTTTCTTTAGATTTGCAGACAAATATGGATTTGAAAAACCAAATGACGATCGGGCATTAACGTTAATGACCTGTGCAGCACAGACAGTTATGCAATCATTTCGTGACATTGTGCTTGCATATGGACAAAGTGATGAATACAGCTTTATATTCCGCCGACAAACAAACGTTTTCGAGCGACGACTTTGGTGAGAGTTTCATTTGAATGATCTCTGTTATGATGAAATTGTTTTGTCATGCATTTTCTCTTTGAGTAATAGACTTTAAAGTTGACCACTTATAGCCTAAATACTGTTATTGTTAGGGTTGATAACAATACTTTGAAAAATATTGGCAGTACCAGTATGGCTAAAAGTATCAGTATTAACAAAAGTATGGATAAAAGTATCACTGGTGTTTATGGCAGTACTCGAAGACAAACAGTATCTCCAAGTCTGTTGCCAGCAATACGAATACTGCACTATTAACAACCGTGGTTATTATAACAAATAATGTTAAGCATATATTACATATACATTGCATTAAGGGTTATACCGTGACACATAAATTCAAAGTTTTGTGGTTTAGCAAGTGAATCTAATGTCCTACAGCAGCAATAGGTGATGTGATGCATTTATGTGTTTATCTGGCTATGGCAATATAGGTACCAGATCTGTTGTGAGGTGTTGAAATTATACCACTGTGACTTACTATGGCTCCTGCAGTTCTGCAATAGAAAGTCATAAATGCCATGCAGCCAATTGTAAATTCTACTTAAAGGTGATATGCAACAAGTTTTTACCAAATTGATTAAAAGTTAGTTTCTAGCTGCTTACTGCAATCTAAACCCATCTGTGTAACAAATTTTGATAAATTATGCCGTAAAGTGCTAAAAAGTACAAGTTTATTGGTCTTTTTGGTATAGTTATTTTTCGGCTATTTCCGTCACGTGTGACGTCATACCAGGATACACTTCTTTTATTTGCATTGTTATGCTTATTGAGATTAGATAAGAAGTTACCTATTTTACCAGTTTATGTTTCAAGAACCTAAGTCTACGTCATTATGCCTATGTGTTGTGTAATGTCTCACACAACACTCATTAGTTTTCCTGGTATGACGTCATCACTTGCAAAAGTAAACAAATCATTGGGTGTGCATTTTCTGGCACTTTTTCTAAAATTTCCTAATTTTTGATGTTCCTTAATATTCAAATAGATTTGCTTATATTAAAGACATACTATGGGCAATTTACTTTAACAACCAAAAAAATCATTGCATATCATCTTAAACAGATCTTTGGCAAATCTGCAATAATTGTTGCATTTTTTTTAATTTTTTCTAGACAAAATTGTCTTTATTGCTTTTGATAATGCACATCAACCATTGTTTTCTGTGAAGAGTGTGAACCTATAAGAAACTAAGCCGGTTAATGATTAAGGATTTATTAGACCAGTGATTTTTCAGTAATTAACAATTAATTAATAGTTAAAAACAACTACATTGACAGCAATACGAAATTTCAATTATAGTATGGTAATCATCTTTAAGTCATGTCTGTACCAATGTATTGTGTAATTGTAAATTATATAAAGAAACCATTGAGTCATAGTTATCGTTCAGTTCATTCCGACCTGAGTTAGAGATGCATGCAGAATCGTCCATTTTGATTGCCAACACACCCAGCAGTAATAACATACGAAAAAGTTTGGTGCAAATAAACACCAAATTGGCTTTTGTAAGTAAGCAAGGATTGAGGATATTAGCGCCTCTGAAGCCTCCATGTATGATTATGATTCAAAATTTAATTGCTACCAAAAATTAATCACTATGAATTCTGAATGATTAATCAGAAGATTAACTGTTAATATGGACAGCCCTATAAGTGAAATCTGTATATGTTTTTTTTGTTTTTAGTAATGTAAAATGTCAGGTTTGTTTTATTTTTACAGTATTACTACTAGTATTCTTTGATGTTAAAACGTCAAATAATGGATAATGTTGGTAAAAATTACATGGAAGTATGGCTACAATATGCAGTTCTTTGCAAAAAAAGACATTCTCCAAAAGACAGTTAATTCTGCGCATCAGCCGATACCGTGACAGAAATTGAATGTAATGGTTAGGGATTAATGATCACTTAACTCTGGGACCCCTGACTATTGTATTCAGTTTTTGTTTAACTGGCCCAGTTGTCTGAGTTTTTCAGTTTGGGCTAGGTCAACCAAAATTATCCACAAAAATGGGATAATTGGAGCAGGTTCTTTTACAGGTCAGATGTCTTCCTGTCACCCAACTGTGTAAGAAATCACTGAAGGAGCTCAAAGTATGACACCAATTGGGCTGAATCACCCAATCCACCGATTGACTCCTACTGCACTACTTACACTGGCTGTTTCAAAGTTTATCTGAAAATGTTACAATTATTATTATATATTACAAATTATTGAAATAATAGTGATCTTTATGAACTTACTCCATTATTCTGACTTAACAATTTGTCTCTGCAATTTTCTACCAGAGAACAAACTTACTTTTCCTGCATAGTAATTGCAGCACTATTAAACTAGAAGGGCACAGTACAGCGCATACCTCCCCCACCGACCTTAACCTTCCAGAATTTAATCACCTTGTCCTCTGTGGCCAAGGGTGTAACTGACCACGTTTGGTGACAATCGGACTTGAACTAAAGCCAGGAAGTTGTTCACAGACATTATATCTACCGACGCCGGCGAAAACCTAACCTCCCATCACCTTCAGTGGGGCAGGTAATTACCTAGTTTACTGTTTCTGGTAATTTGTTATGCAGCTTTATAATAAATATGCAGTTGAATGCGTGGATGGATAAAATTAGGAATGCAGTTTTATGTGGAAATGTTTTAGCAAATTGATTTCAGTTGTGCCAAGTCTGTTCTCCTCTGCTTATGCGCTTAATTGGCCATCTTACTTTGAAAATGTCAAGTTAGAGGCATCTGATGCACCGTCATTTGATGCCCGAGCAACTCCTTATCCGCTGGAGAAGGAAATACGTGATTATCTCAGCTGGAGACAAGAGGACTGTGAGTTCAGTAACCGATATGTCTTGTGCGTGATCAGTGCCGTTTGTTGAAAAGTAATGGATTAAAAATAAAATATGGATACTGGATAAACATCATGTGTACATTAGATTACATCTGTCATGTGAAATTAGTCACAGAACTCGCATTAACGGACTTTTTAATGTAATTCCTGAATGGAAATACAGGATGATGCAAAAACCAGGACAATGGCCACTATGACATCTGAATGGGAGTTTTGACATGGACTTTATTACAAATTTGCTGCATATCTCAGGTGAAAGGATTTTGAAAATTTGACGAAGGTACGAAAAGAGTGTTGTGACTGACACTTTTTTGACAGTCAGTGTTTTTGTGTGTTATTTCCACTGTGTATGGGGACACTGTTCAGTGGAATCTCTCACCTCAGCTCCACTGTGACGTAATGTATCACCTTAGCTAGTGTTTTGTAGCATTACGTAAGTAGAAGCATTGATAAAGTGCCATTAGTTACATAAATGAATGACAGGCGTTTGAGTTTGCCACTAGGGGTACTAAAAGCTGTTTGGAAAAGGTTTGTTTTAAGGTGGTGCTGAAGTGCTTAAGTGTATCGGAAGAAAGGATTGAGTCAGGAACAGAGTTCCAAATAGTTGAGGCAGCTGAAAGTAAGAGAAGCCAGCTTGAAATTGATGCGCCACTGAACTGGCAAGTGGCAACCTGTAGTTCACCTGTAGTGTCGACGGAGGGCAAACGTAATGGCTTTTACCCTTTTAGGAACCCGGTAAACCAGCTGCATATACCCACCACCCAGGTACCTGGATCCAATTTTAAATTCCATTTTACTAACTTTAGTTAGTAAGTATGTAAAGTGAATATGCGATCAGACATAACAAACAAAAGATAAGTGGTTTGACAACAGGCTGCGGAATTGTGTGCACTGCATAGCAATGCAACTGGAAATCAAATGACAACCTATGTATAGTCATAAGTGCTTTAGAATAGTAAGAATACTGTCTAAAACTGATGCAAGTCCTGGCCAAAAATTGGCAGCATTTTGTACAGTCTTGGTGGAAAATCAGGTACTCATTACTTGCATTTGGAACCAGGTAATGAATTTTGCTACAAATAATTAACCTTAACCATTTACATTACAGCTAACAATGGGCAATGTGTTGTATGTGTACATATAGGTCACATAAATAATCTTAATAATACATGCATCTGGAAGCTCGTTCAGTTGAAGGGAATAACATCATCCGAGGCCCAACAACGTGTCAATGTGAGTGGATTATCATTGGTTTTTTGTTCCACGTAACTGCTAATTGTTAGTCATCTGTAGATAAAAAAATAAATGTATCATTGTTCTTCTTAATAGTAACTAACTGTGCAAGAATCTCATCTACCATAGAGTGACTGCGCAATGTGCTCTATGTTCGTAAATTTGTACTATGTTTCATGAGGTATGGCAGAAAGGCTTAAAACAGCAAAAGCGACCTTCAAAGTCATTTCCAATGGTGCCATTTGATAGACGACACACTTGATTTCCTATTAGTGTTCCATTGCAACTATGTCTCTATGTTAACAAGATATCATCACTTATTTCCCAAAATTTAAAGAGGTCGCGTGACTCTGGACACATCCTTTTAGGAGTAATATATCATGCATGCACTCGTACGTACTCCTCTGTATCAATCAGCGCACGAAATTGGAAGTACCTAGCTTCACCAATTACAAAGATTGGGGCAAAATTTAAGAAACCGGCTACGTGACTGACCACGCCCCTTTTAGGGGTGTTTTGTCACTGTAGGCTAGGATATGATACAGACTACCTGCATGCAAAGTGTAATGATTCTAACTTCAGCCGTTCCAGAGATATCATAGTGGGTGTCAAATTTTAAAGTGGTTCACATGACCCTGACCACGCCCCTTTTAAGAATGATTTGTCATCCTTATGCTATAACTTGACATGGCCTACATGAAGGCAAATTTTGACCACTAGTTTCAACCATGTGCTCACCAAAATTTTAATAATTCACGTAACTCGACGGGCCCCATTTCAGGGATAGTTTGCATCTATGGGCTATCACTTGCTACAATCCATCTATCTACCAAATTTAAAGTCTTTACCTCTACCCAATACGAAGATACGAAAGCGATAGGGTAGTTAGGAGTCACTCAAGGTCACTGGAAATAGCGCCATTCGATAGAGCACATATGAGTTCGTATTGTTCCATAGTAACTATGACCCTTTCATGCACCGTTTCTTAGATATAGCAAGATGTTGGTCAAAAATCACCAATATGAACCTACCCCACCTCTGTTGGGCACCCCTATAGGCGGTGACCCCGTTGGAATTTCACAGATTTTTCAATTTTTGGCATACAAAAATGAGAGTCCCTCCCTGAGCTATTGTGTGGCATTGCTACATGATCCTACGTTTAGCTGTTTTGGTAAAGTGTCAGCTTGTGACAGACGGACAGACACACGATGACAGTATATATCACATTAGCATAGCATCGTGCGATAAAAATGGGTAACATGACCCTGGCCATGCCCCCTTTAAGGGTGATTTTGTCATCTGCATTCTAGGACTTTACATAGCCTACCTGTCTACAACATTTGACAGCTCTAGCGTTAGCCTTTCCAAAGATGTGGTTGGTACCCACCAACATTTGAATGGTTTACATGACCTGACCATGCCCCTTTCAGAGATGGTTTGCCATCCATGGGCAATCACTTGCTATGGTCAACCTGTCTGCTAAATTTGAAGTCTCTGTCTCTACTCACTACAAAGATATGAAAGGTGATACATAATATCAATAAAAATTAGCCCTGTATGGGACTGATGGTCGACTCTTCACAAGTGACGTTTCTGCCAAATTTAAAGTCACGTAACACAAAAACTAGGTCAAATATGATCAAAAATCCAGCCTGATCGAATTTGGATATTGTGTCCTAGTTTAAGAATCCACTGTCAGTTGCCAGCTCCCATTGTAAATGGCGGAGGAGATAGCTGTTGAAAATGGCCGGATTTCCAACTTTGCTCGTGACCTTGACCTTGGATCAGGTCATACTGCATACCGTCATGCATCACTCATCAATCTCTAACTACATGCCAAATTACAGTGAAATCGGAGAAACTTTTTGTGGACGGACGGACGTATGCACGGACAGACCGGCTTTATTAGGTCAACTGTCCAAGAGTCGACCTAAAAATGGGGTGGTTTGGGGCCATTAAGAGTCACTCAAGGTCACTGAAAATAGTGCTATTAGATAGGATGCATACGAGTTACTATTAGCATTCCATAGTAAGTATGTCCCTATCTTGCTTTGTTTCTGAGATATAGCGAGATTTGGTCGAAAATCACCGATAATAACCTACCCCCATCTCTATTTGGCGCCCCAGTTGGGGTGACCGCATTGGAACTTCGCTAAGATCTTTTGCAGCAGAAAACTATAGAGTCATTGTGCTATCTTACAGCGTTAATTGCATGTTTAGCCATTTTGATACTGTGATGGATGGAGACGGACAGACAGACGGACACATGATGACAGCACATAGTCACATACCATGCTAGCATTACGTCCTGTGGTAAAAACTGTTTGATATTAACGTTTTTGTTGACATATGGCTGTTTCATGTGTGCTTGTATACAGAAGTTAAGTAAAGGTGACAAAAATGAACTGCTGTTTTCGGAGTGCAACATCAACTACAACAATTTGCCACCACTGCATAGAAAAGGCACAGTTATTGTTTGGGATACGGTATGTAATGTTGAGTCTGTTGCTACATTATTCTAGCTTAAATTTATACTCAAAGAGTCAAAGACAAACAAAGGTTTCTGTTATGTTGTTCATTTTTGCCTGTAGTGATGACTTCTTATACAGCAGTCATTTTTGACACTGGGTAAAAATCGAAAAAAAAGAATTATCAGGATCTACTACAGGCATTGACTGATGATTTACAACATGGATGCATCGGATGGACTGCAGTAAACTTTGAAATATGCAAGCTCTGGAGCACGATGGGGTCACTGGTTAAAGATTGAGGGTAAGATCAGGGTAGGCTGTATCTGGCAGATTGGGAGGCAACAACGGGGAGTGTTATTGCTGTTGTTTGTCTGTTACAGCTTATATCTTTCAAATTTAAGAGCATATCACTATTTTACAGCGGAGTACTTTTATTTTGTAGACTGACGGACAGAAGTGCCAGACGTCCGATGTCTCGAGCAGTCTGTGTGAATATGGAGAGCAATCAGCTGAGGTGGAACAGTCACAGCATTCCAGTGCTACCAAGAAATGCAGAACGTTAACTCCATTGCACATTGATATTAATGACACATTCTGGCTACAACGACCACATGTATTAAGTGGAACTAAGTAGGCATCCAGAATATAGGCAGGATGTTTCAGGGGTCAGTGTAAACGGTGTGATAGTTGAATTTTTAAAATACACATAAACAGGAGACTCTTTGTTCGATCTTTGTATATTTCTAACTGACAAATCGAAACATCTTGTCACAATGTTTGGTTTAATTAAACTAATTAGAAAGTTTGTAACAGACCCAAATAATTAAATACCTGTGAATAAGTACCCATCAAATTTGTCTGGATTACAATTCAACAGCAAATTTTCACGACTGAGATTTCAGCGTGGATTAATGAACATAAATGTCGAATATTATTATCTGCTCCATAGCTATAGCATATAGCATGGGACAGATAATAAAATAGTTTTGCGTCTGTGCGTGCGTGTGTGTGTCCGTCTGTGGACACTCTCACGGTCGCATTGCATCGTCGATTTTCACCAAATTGGACACAGACATGTAAACCCCCAAAAGTAAGAACGAGTTTGTTGGGGGTCAATATCGCCCCACCTCTTGAAGTTATTTTCCCCCTAAACACCCCCAATTTTGGGGCGTGAGTAGGCGTTTTCAAAAAGCCAAACTCGCGAAATCGAAAAACGTGCATATTATCAAAACTACTGCATCGATTCCAACCAAATTTTGCACAGTGATAAAGACCACCTAATGCCCTTCGTGGGTGGTCCCCACACACGCATTACAAATCCGAGATGGCGGACGGCCGCCATCTTGGAAAAATCGAAAGATTGTTATATCTCAGCCGCGGTTCGAGCGATTTTGACAAAAATTGGCACGCAGATGCAGTTCGACCCTCTAGACCATTTCGACCGTTAAAAAGTTGAAATTTCAAAAATCCAAGATGGAGGCGACCGCCATCATGAAAATCGAAAAATAGCCATATCTCAGCCGCGGTTTGAGTGATTTCGACGAAATTTGGCATGATGATGCAG
>Ga0209780_1001465_pt1 | contig 15596 bp, 8 predicted proteins | sample WorMetexBAHAMAS2_FD_187384 | JGI IMG/M metagenome (GOLD analysis project Ga0209780, IMG submission 187384) | Marine gutless worms symbiont microbial communities from Max Planck institute for Marine Microbiology, Germany - Inanidrilus exumae... | ecosystem: Host-associated > Annelida > Digestive... | reverse complement strand
ATTTATGACTGGCGATTGCTACAGCTGTCAGCCGCTGTCCTGGACCACTGACGCTGTTTGATGTAGCCAAGATGCGTGGTGCGTGGGAGTGTAGAACTGCGTGACAAATTAACTGTTGGTATCGGATTTCACACGCACAGTCGCATTCAAACTCGAGTATCGGTATCGATCACTGTCAAGTATCGAGTATCGACGTTATCGCTGGTATCGTCCTAACCCTAATCACGGACATGAATCAAGAATCAAAACTTATTTGATTTTAACTTTTCAAGTTACTCAAAATCTTTTAAAATAGCATGTTGCTTTGTGACGTACTGCAATATAAATGCTGTGACATATTTTGGACAGTTACACCATTGAAACAAAGGTAAATATCACAGAAACTGCTAAACAATGGGAAGTTTTAACTGTCTCCACTAGTCCATTTCACATAGACAGACAAACTTATTAGGACAAATAAATAAATGGAGTAGAAAAATTAATTTATAGCATACGACACCTTCGAACGTCGTGTGTCACAGACAAGACGTGTGCCATCAATAATGACGTTAATTAGTGTGTTTTATATCGTTGTCAACCGATACTCATTTTAGTATTGGCACCGATACAGGTAGTCCTGTCGTCCGTTTGCTCGTCTTAATGCGGTCTACGTTTTATTTATTTTCATTCTAAGAAATGGAGCTTTTATCGCTGGTGACAGCAAGTAGAACTTGGTTCAAAGCCAACGCTCCGCATGGCATTAGTATGACCCACTAAGGTTACTGCAGCTGTGGTACTGTCGTTTAGTGGTGGTTGGCATTACCTGCATTCATTTGCTTATTAACAACGGCGCACCCATACTGTCTGGCTAGTTTTAGCATGGACTTTGTGAAGAAATGCATGTTGATTGTTTTAATATTTGCAACTGAAGCTAATGATTTCATTGCTTTGTGTTTGTTGCAGCCGATAGTGGTACACAGCTAGCTATGGGTATTGATAGGAAACTGCAGCACCACAGTATGACTGGATGTTGTATATGTGGAACAAAGACTTCAAGTTCTCGATTTACAAGCAGTACTCGCTTTGAGTCGCTGTTTGCACCATGCTTTGGCATCGCCTATGGCGACCAGCGCTCGGGCGACATCTGCAACGCATGTGTACTCATCATCAAACGATTCCGTAACAATCCGCAGGACTCTTGCAAGAATTGGGCACATGTGAGTTACATGCTAACATCATGAGAACATTAGTAACATTATATTGCAGTGCTTAAAATGCAACTGATCTTTCTTGCAATATTATTAGGCCGTATGGCCAGTTGCTACCGATGGGGTAGCATGCTCTGTGTCTGTCTGTCTGTTGGTCACGTTCATGAGGCCTGAACCTTGCAAAAATGGCTGAACCAAGCGAGGTGTGGTTTGTAGACTGACTTGCATGTATTGGATGGGGTTTGTAGATGGACTTGCATGTATTGGATGGGGTCAAGATCTCCCATGGCAAGAGGCAATTTTTGGGATTGTCTGGCCTGGTATGGAATTGTATGGTTTAACGGGTTTGACATCCCACTCGACACATTATAAGTCATTTCGGAGACGATTTTACAGGTCAGATGACCCAACCAACAGTACGAGGTAATAGCACTGAAGGATGATAATCCCCCAGGTTAAGGGCCAATCCCACAGGCTCACTAAAAGGTAAAGTGCGCCACCCCTTATGTGAGGTAGCTGACATCCAGTTGCAGCTTAGTACTCTTTTATCGACCCAGTGGGATGATAGGCTGAGTTGGCCTGGTTGGTTGACTGTAGCGGACGGTTTACCCAGATAAGTGGTCACCAGTCAGTAGAGATCGAACCGGAACTATTTCTGGTACTGTTCCGGCCCGGAACAACGTCGGTTCGGTCTTGGAACATTTTTTGTTCCGGAGCCGGAACATACTAAGCATTCTCTTTGTTCTTCGTGAGACCGTCGCGGACTGACGCGGATCATTTACTCAAGCTCGGCACTCGGCAAGCTGACCTGCTGAGCACAGTGAGCAGATGCTATAGTATAGTGCTGACGGACGTGTTCGATCTGAGTCACCCCGTGACCATGCTCCGCAGCTGCAACCGTTAATTGTTCTTCAGTGACCCAGCTTGCCAGGCTCAGATGGATTGGACACACGGCTGCGGCTGGGAGCCTGTGTGGCGAATGGGGATGCAGATCTGTGGTCAGAATCCGCGGACTGATGCGGACGCAACATTTCAGGATCCGCACATCTCTGGACTCTGCGGCGTGAGTGATCCAGGGCAGCTAGCGCGTATCTGCGTGTGTGGTTCGGTTCCGGCCGGAACAAATTTGTGCAGTTACTGATTCGGTCTCGGAACAGCAGCGGTCGGTTCGTTCGATCTCTACCAGTCAGTTACACTTTATGTTTGAGCACAGGACAGGGAAAGTTTGCCAGCCAAACACCGACGTTTTACTGCTGTGCCACGTAACCAGCCAAAAATGTGACATGTGAATCATTGCTTGATTTTTTTGTTTCTATGTATTAATGTATTATGTATAAAACTGGTTGTTCTCATGACCAAAGTTAACTACAGCTGCAGATGATGCCATACGGTAGTCTTAGAACTCTTAGCACGTGGTTGTGGGGTCATTTTGGAAGCTTGATAACCTATAAATCCACACTATCCCCAGTTTACATGAAAGTTAGGAACCAGTTCGTCATCATCGTGGGGGATGGGCAACAGCATTTCATAAAGTAAAGTAAAGTATACGTCGATTTGTGTAGCGCATTTTTACGCAAAGCGCCTCAGTTGCGCTCAGACATGGATCACACAGATTTACCTGCAAATTACACAATGCCTGCCTTTACTCCCAGCCGCAGAACATCACCGCCATTTGGCTGGTACTCATTTTACCGTCCCACGGAGGGTAGAAGGCTGAGTCGACCTGGGTGGTTGGTTACATACCGAAATAATGTGCCGCCTGCGGGAGTCGAACCCAGACATGTTCACCCATCCCAGTACTAACCGGGCTCAGCGTAGGTTAACTTTGTTGATCTAGACCAACGACTCTACCATTACGCCACGCCACCACCAGGGTGGCGGGGTGGAGACAAACATATACTGGCGGGCTAAGCGAAAGTAAGCAGCTGTGTTAAATCGCGGACCTGTCAAAGTGTTGTGACTGAGACTGAGTAACCTGGTAGTGGTAGCGCTACGCAAGCCGGGCACATGGAGTTTACACCAAAGACAGTGTAGTCAGGTCAGACGTGCAGTGGCAGTAAAGTAAAGTAAACAGTGTATAGCAGTTAGCATCAACTTTGCTTTCACAGCTACGGGAAACTCGCATGCCATATGGGATCACACAGTGTTACCTGCCACCCGGCAGTGGTGAGAATCCCGCCTTTACCCCCAGCAGAGCAGTCCTGTGGTCTGCGAGTGGGGAAGTGACGTTTGGGGGAGGACGGGCAGTGTTGCTGACTGGACCCGTCCTGCGTTCACGTGGTATCAAATGAAGTGGCATTTAGACGACTATCACTGATCTGCAGAAGTGAGGGGTAGTTTTCAGAAAACAGCACCCAGAAAGACCACCGAGAACACTGTAAAACACCGCGATGTCATGTTGGTTTGGTGGTAGACAACCACCATGGTGGCGGTGAAAGTTTTGTGGTTGTAACAACACTGATAATGATGCTTTGCGTAATGGAAGCTTCAGAGAGCTGCATGCTATAAAGTCACATTCTACAACAATTTCATAACTGATTTCAAAGACTGCTACTGTTCATGTGCCTGTTAGATCATTGGTTCAAAAGTCGGTCCAGGTCATCGGACTGCACGTCGACAAAAAGCAGCGAAGCATCATGAAACCAATTCCTGTGTGCGGCAGAAGCCATCTAAACCATCCTCGCAAAGTGTTGGATTAGCATCTCATCGTATCCAGCGGACACCGTCTCCTATGCGCCTTCGGCATCCAAAACGGTTTACTATCAAACCAGGTATGTGGTACATAATAGCAGGCAGTGTGCTAGCTAGTACTTGTTTGCATTGTAAGCCTTGTTGTCTGAATAGCATATGATTTGTAGCATTGAGAGTTATGAAGAAAATTTCACTACATTTTACTCAAGTCAATGTTTTAGGCTGCGTCGCATGCATTGCATATGATGCAGGCTATTGCTACAAATGGAGTAACGTGATCGGTCTGTATGTGTCCGTCTGTCTGTGTGTCTGTCTGAGGGTCACATTTGTGAGCCGTGCAAAAACGACTGAACCACGTTTGGGGGCTGTCTTGTGTAGGCCAAATAAACCATGTATTGGATGGGGTCGAGATCCCCCAATGGGAAGGCACAATCTTAGGGGACGAGATCCCCCAATGGGAAGGCACAATCTTAGCGGATTGTCTAGCCGATGCGAAAGCATTGGCAGTTTATTCCGCAGTTTTTGCAGCAAAATATATCATTCAGTCGTGAATAACCGCTTGCAGAAACAGGGATCCTTCAACCCTCAGTAATAGCACAGAAACGCATCATTTTTGTGAATAATGTCTTGCAGCGGAAGGGGTAATTCAGTCCTCATTAGTAATACAAAGTCAACATTGTTTATTCTGTATCATCAACAGTTTCTGATGGTCACTACTTGGTAGCGAAGAAAAATCCAGAGTTTTGGATATGGTAGCTCGTAGACTGGTGAAGAAGCCTTATTTTATCGAGGCCGTATCTGAAGCATGAACATTGCTCATAGTTGTAGACAGTACTGTAGTCAATATACTTGTGTTTCACTTATTGCATATTGGTTCCTGTTTGTGGTCACTAGTAAACATAGACTAAAATTTTGTACCCATATTTGGAAACTTGTCTTGCGATGATTTGGTCAGTGCTGTGGCACTGTTTGGGGATAGAAAGGAGTGTCTGGATTGTTGATCATAGCAAGTCACAGCCTACAGACGACAAGCGTCTCTGAAGCCTCCGCATAATGGCACTATATAGATATGCATGATATGATTATGATTGTGAGAACACACGTACCAAGTGTATCCTGATAGCTTTTCATTGCAACAACCATCTAGTCCTGGTTCCATTAAAACAGATGAAGGTGGTTATTTGTGTATTGTAGCAACTGCGTATGAACTGCGTACTGTACTTGCCGATTGCTTACAGACCCGGTGAAGAGGAAGCCCTGCCCGGCTATGAAATACCGAGCCGTAGCTGTGGGTTGTGGTCGACGAGCCAAAGTGTTCCGCAGACGACCGGTTCGACGCTCACGCTCATTTCCTCTCAGCAACCAGCTGATTGACACCGATTACTGGAAGAGGTCCGTCTGACTGTTTCTTTTTTGGTTTTGCTCGACCTGATAAAGCTGGTCTCATACGTATGTCCGTCCGTCTGTACAGAAAACGTTTCTCTGATTTTAATGAAATTTGGCATGTAGGCAGAGGTCGATGAGTGATGCATGACGGTATGCAGTATTACCAGATCCGAGGTTAAGGTCTTGAGTCGTTCATAGTTGGAAATTTGTTATTTTAAAAAGCTATCTCCTTCGCCATTTACAATGGGAGCTAGCCACTGACCACAGATTTTTAAACCAGGACACAATATCTAAATTTGATCGGGCCAGATTTTTGATATTTATCCTAGTTTTCTAGTTATCCTAGTTTTCTAGTTTTTGTGACACATGAATTGGAGCTTGCCTGAAACGTCAGCTGTGAAGAGTTGACCGCCAGTCCCGTACGGGGCGAATTTATTGTGGTTTTGTTGTTGACACAATACACATTGTCCATTTTTATCACTTGACACATGTAGAGCGCATTTGCATCGAGTTACTCTTGTTTCAGGTTGGTCATCCAAAAGACCGCTGCTGCTGCTGCTACTAATACCAGTACTTGGTTTTTTTGACCTGCCAGTGTTGTGAAGTCAGTCCAGGTCGGGTTACCAGAAATGGGATATATTGGGCAGATTTTATTTAGTCCGGATGCCATTCTTATGACACAGCCAGCAGCATGAAAGTACTGAATTCATCGGCAAGCATGTGCGTGAATGAAACAGTGTTTGCATTGCTTTGACTGATGAGTAGTGTTTGCCACACGACTGTCACGACTGTCAATCACAGTGGCTCCGGCTCGCATTCAGTGTGTTTGCTTAAATAGTTTACAAGTGTGGAAAGTGATGGCATGGTGAATGGTGATGCACAGGAGTGTAGATGAAGGAATGAACCAAACGGAAGTAACGGAACCGTGAGCCGCTTTCAGTCTGACACTGCCGCGTGTGGGTACTGGGGCTAAGTAGGGAGTAAGTAGGTACCGTAAGTGTCTAAGTAAGTGACTAATTTATGAAGCACCGAAACCAGAATAGGCCCTCTTTGTTTCCAGGTTGTAGGAGTGTCGGTTTTGTAACAATGATAACATTACCACTGATAATTAAATACGCATTTTTCTCCACAATAAGGCAGTGGCAGCACAGGTCATGTCGTTACTGTCTGATATTGTTGGACAGATCAAATAAGATAAGCGTCGAGTTTAGATTCGAATCCTGTTAGTGAGAGGCATTTGAAGACTTCCTTTAGTGGCTGGTTGTGTGGCACAGCGGTAGAATGTCGGTTTTTTGTCGCTGAACTTTTCCTGTCCTGCTCTCAAACTCTACCTGATGGGTGACCATTTATGTGGTTAAACCATCCACTATAGGTCAACCAACCAGGCCAACTCAGCCTTACATCCCTTCAGGATCGATAAATGAGTAGTGAGTTGCAATTGGATGTCTGTTACCTCAGGGGTGTCGCCATCTGGTGAATGCTTAGAAATGAAAGGCAGGCATGGTGTAATTGTGATCCAAGTCTAAGCGCTTTGAGACTGCGTTGTATAAATGACGCTACATAAACACTTTTTACCTTTCTTCCTTGGGGGTGAGTTTTAGGTGACAGATGCTGAATACGACATAAATGGATAGATTATATGTGAGTGATTGGTTCTGTGTTGCAGCGTATCAGTGTGCTGTGGATCTGTGTACAAAAGTGAGTCAAGTGACCTGATTCTGATTGATGTCGCCAAGTTTAAACCGTGTCAGCGGCGACATCATGGTGGTCTGGCGCATCTTACGGCTGTAGCCGGCGATGCTGAAGTAGTGGACAACTGTAGTAGTCGTGTCTCCGTCTCTGCATCTTACAACTCGGCTAGCAGCTGGTCCACACATGATGGTGACCAGATCGAACGGTCAAGTGATCTCGTTCGTGATCTGGACCAAGATGCAAACTGCCCGAGTCAGCTTGCGTCGTCAGTTTCTGCAGACTATGCAGAGGAAGATGAGGACGAATCCGATGATAACGACGAATCATGCTCCATGCTTCAAACTGATGAGTCGATGGAGGCGGAATCTCCGTCTCAGGATACAGATGATGAGGTAGATACATTGCCTGCTTCGGCCATGGGAGCCACTCATAGAAGTATCCTGTGCCACTTGCTGTGGAACAACAGATGCAGCCGACCAAGTGACGCGGTCAATCGGTCGGATTTTGTCTGGTCGGAATCTGTCGATAGTTGGCCTTCGCCGCACACGTTGTCAAAGTCGTCGACAGTGAAAGTGTTCCCGTAGCCGTCATAGACATTTATGCAATGCTTCTCAGTTTTACTGTGTCATTTTAACACTCGGTTTTTACTAGAAACCTTCAATTTTGTATTATGTATTTAAGAGATGCATTTGCCAGACTGGACTATGCAGCGAGTGATAGCAGAAACGTAGAATTACTTGATTGAAGTGTTTGTGTTAATTGGGCAAGATTTCTTAAAAATGACTGCATACAGCCAGTCTGAGAACATGGCACCCCATCCCATTCTCTTTCCAGTTTAATGCATTTATACACTTTACTTTTTCTTCTGTGTAGATATTCTGGAAGGCTACCAAGGTTGAATGTACCATGCATTGATGTCACAGACACTGCATGTTAAATCCGCATACAGTGTATTTGGTGTAATGTTTATGCATGAGCTTGGCATTTGACATATCTTATATACATTAACACCCGAGTGTATTTTATGTAATTGTAATAGGTAAACAGTGTATAGCAGTTAGCATTAACTTAGCTTTCACTGCTGCGGAAGCTCACGTGCTATATGGGATCACACAGTGTTACCTGCCACCCGGCAGAGGTGTCAATCGTGACTTTACTCCCAGCCGAAGCAGGTACTGATTCAAGACCAAGTGTGTGTTTGGCAGTTTTGGAGTCAATATGAGTTCTCATAAGACCAGCACATATAATCCAAGTGCAAGGTACATACTTGAATCAACTATCGACAGAACCAATCTATAATGTATTTATTGTACAAATGGTTAAGGGCAGAGAAAGGATTGTGAATGAAATGAGTGCCACTGCAGTCAACAGATGGAACCACTGCCCATGCAATGTATATAATGCCGTTGTGAGGAATGGGTCGATTTGCTGAACATCTAATTAATACCGGTACTACAGTTGTTACAGTGCTCTGTAAAGGTTTTAAGGTTTTGTTAATGATTCTATTGTAGGGAAATTGGTACGTATTAGTACGGTGTTGCTGATACAGTGAGCAGACATTTGTTCTTTGCTATTTATTTGTAGTATTGCATATTTATTCGGACATTTCTATCAATTGTCACGATGTTTTACTTATCATTCGTCACAAGAACACATCTTATCTGCCAGTGTTTGTGTGTGTGTGTGGACATTTTGACGTCTTGTGACTTATTGCGAATCTCCACAGTGTATTGAGTGATGACCTTATTATTGTCACTGTTCAGCTGATAAGATGTACACCGAGTATTTGGTTGATGTACAATGTTTATTTATTAGTTGAGTTGTTGTCACAGCTGACTGAGCCTGTTGTTGACATGTACTCGTGTTCTGAGACCAACCGGTGTACATGACCTGTGCAGGGTTCCCACGCCTCCTGGAAAATGGGTTTGGTCCTGGAAAGTCCTGGAAATTTTAGTGCAAGGTCCTGGACAGTCCTGGAATTTTCTAGTCTGTGATGTGGGAAGCGGACACGATGATGCAGGTGCAGATGCCACAGTTTGCATGTCCGCACATCTCTGCCAATTGTGTTGTTTTTTTCTCATTGACAGTGATCAACATATACCAGAGTATGGATGCAGTTGACGTATGATAACATCGCTGGCGTATGACAGGGTTATGGAAAATGCTTCTGGGGACCCTGGGAAAAGTCCTGGAAATTTTTGTAACCAAGAGCGTAGGAACCCTGCCAGCCTGTGTGACACTCAGCAAAGCAACTGTAGCATTCTTTTGTATGGCTCCAGCTTTAGATTCAGCCATGCTACAAGAAGTAGAATTGTCATGGTCAACATGTGGCGTCTGGCTGCACCAAGCTGAGTTGACTTTGACCATAGGTGAACGCAGTGACATCTTTATGACAAAGCAGGTTGTGCAACACGTTACTGCTATTGGGTGGTGTGTTGCATGACTCGCCACGATGATGATGATGGATTGTCTGACAGTTATCATCAACTGAATTTGTTTCGACTGACTTGTCATTCTTCTGTGAACGAAGTTGATGTGAATATTTTGCAGGCATAACTGCAGTCAGTTAACTTTGTGTGTGTGCAAACTTCCAGTGCTTTGACGTTGTTTTGGGGGCATCCGAAAGATTGTTCAGCTTGCAAAACTAGTCCAACGATCTCCACATGTTTTTGGAGTCTTACCTCGATATTAAGTTCTTTTTAATTTTATATTATAATTTTTCATAACAAATTATTACGCTTAAGGCACAGTATAACCTAGATGATGTTAAGTGCTGCTAAATTCAATACAGCCAACCTTTTGGAGACCGATTCGATAATCATGGGAAATACTGGGTGGTCACTTGTCTGCTAAACGTGGAAAAGACACAGAAATGAAAAGAGTGGGAAAAGTCGGAGATTTCTTAGAATGTCAGAGAAGATTGTATTAGTTGAATGTCAATACTTGGACCAGACTTAAGTGGCGCTGTGTTAGTGCTGATACCTTTAATGTGAATTTAGGAGATATTTGCTGACAGCCAATAATAGTGAATGGCTCAGCATCTATTGATGCTGCTATAGATGGTAATCACCATGACAATAGCTGTTACAACAATTGTGTAGGTGCAAGCAACACATGGAATGCAGTTGGCATGTACTTGATTAGCTGCATGGCTGATACATGGCAGTAAAAAGGTAAAGGCTTTCCCATACTCGTTACCGGGCATTGGGCTGATCGCGGTGTACAGGCAGTCAGCTTGCAGGTAACTAACTATATGTCATCCACCCGGTAGGTAGTAGGCTACCATTACTTTCCGCCAGGCTTTCCCAGCCGCAGAGCATCACCGCCCCTTGGCCGGTACCAAGTTAGACTGCTTCGTGACAGAGGCGCATAAGTGTGAACAACTTGCCCAAGGTTGTTATGCAGCTTTTGCCCCGAGTAGGATTTGAACCCATGACTTACAGATCACGAGTCCAACTCTCTACCCGTTGCACCATCGTACATGTCACTTGGGTCTGTTATATGTCTTTTCACAAACCTGAGGAACCTGCCGTCCTTGGCACGAAGCAGAGTCGTCCTGGTTGGTGACACTTGTGTATTATCTGAACAGTGGTGCAAATAAACCCAAGCCGTTGGACACTGTGCGCCGAAAATGTTGTATGCTACACGAGTTATTGCAGCAACATGTTTAAGATGTGACTGGGATCTTTAACGGTGACTAATATATGAATTTACTGTTTAGTGTTGTGATGAAGAATGTTGACAGTCATTCAGCATTTAGTGCACAAGAGTGGTGGCAGTTTTTTGTTTCAGTATTTATGGCTTGTGAAAAGCCGCTTCACATAATGACGATCTGCGTGAGAACGTTATACCCTTATTTTCAGTGTACAGTATTGTGTCTGACAGATTTGTTCTGTGATGTGTTTATTTGTATTTCACTAATTATAGCATTAGTAAGTTTGATTTGGACGAACTGTTTTCATCTGTAGGAATATCAGTGACTCCACTTGGTAATTTAGTCAGTTAGATACTGTTGCTACTGTGCCCCATGCAGCCATGACTGTAATAAAGAAACTATGAATTTTCGGCCCTGGTATCATACTGTTTGACCACACCTGGCTGTAGTTTATTGTGTTTACTAGAGCTTCACTCCAGCTGTGTCTCACACTTTGTGCTTACCATGTGTCTCCAGCATTACAGGCTTTGGCACATGATAGTGAACGTTTTTTTCTTGTAGTATCTTTTGATTTTTGATGCGTGTGTGCGTTTGAGGTCGACTCTTCGTATAGTCGACCTAATACGGCCGGTCTCAAATGTACGTATGTATGTGTATTTGTCCGTCCACAAAAAGTTTCTTCGATTTCAATGAAATTTGGCATGTAGGTAGGGGTCGATGAGTGATGCATGATGGTATGCAGTATGACCTTATGAGTATGAGCCCTTCAAAGTTGGAAGTCCTTCCATTTTCAAAAGCTATTTTCTCTGCCATTTACAATGGAAGCGGCAGCTGACCACAGATTCTTAAACTAGAGCACAATATCTAAATTTGATCGGGTCGGATTTTCTATATTTGTCTTGGTTTTAGTGTGATGTGACTTTGAACTTGGCAGAAGTTCAGTTGTGATGAGTCGACCGTCAGTCCCATACAGGGCTAATTTATTTGTTGTCTTGAATTTAGTTTCTTCAGTATCATGCTGAAAGTGATTGGCTGTGAAATTTGTGTCTAAAGCATCTTATGTCTAGTAGGACATTAACCTTAAGTCACTTAGCTTTCACTGTTGCCATCACTGATATGAGTTGTGGGCCAGAATGTTTCTCTGCCGTATGCGAAATACTACTTTATATGTGGACGTGTCTGAATCTCAAATCTGAGAGCACAACAATAAAAAGACATTTTTTATTATTCCTTCGCCGTTTGACAGCATCAGCAGAGGCACTGTGTTATTGGGCTGTTCGTCTGCCGCATTTGTACGTTTGTCTGGACAGATGTTTTGTCACCTTATCTCATAAACGGCTTTAGCAGTTTCGATGACATAAGGAATAAGCACTAGCCCCTACTGATGACCTGATTAGATTCTAGAGGTCAAGGTCACACCGTGGCTCAAGTATGTTGTGGTAAAGGCATCCACGTCGATGCGGGGTGTCGAAGTCCATCTTCTAGTTTGTTACCAGTGCCAACAATTGCAGCCGTTTTTGCACGTTTAGCATATGAACTTGGTACCATATGACCTTGTTAGTAAAGCTGTACTCAACATCTCTCGGAATTTCTAAGAAACATTCTGCACGAATACTTTGTATATGTAAGCTATCCTAGCAGCACTGAGCACCGTTAGGTTTATTGCCTGTTTGTACAGAAACTGATATTGCCCTTACGATTCCAGTCTTTTGTTGTAAACAATATAGCTGGTGTTAGATGTGCCAATAGAAACCCACCAAACATTGCTTAGACTGCGCTGTAATGTGATTTTTACCAGAGATGTGCATTGAACTTCAGGCTGCTGTTATGCGTTTTGTAGCCTTTGTTACCGTATTTACAGTGTTGATTACTGATTTTGGTTTTAAAAAATTGTATCTGCTTTCAATGTCATGAGTGTTTTTAGTAACAATGTGCATGTTGTTTGAGACTTTGAATTCCTTCAAATGTGACTACTGGCTTTGTTAAAAGTGCCGTTAAAAACTCACTAACCTAACCATTCAATTTCTATGCTGAGAGTCGTTCTGGACAGAGATGTGCGGAGACGGACATTTTGGCGTCCGCAGCTGTCCAACCACAGTCTTCGATAGACAGTCGGTATCTAGTCTTACCGGCAGCAGCAATGTACTCTGTTCTGTCATGGACTAAAAAGTTGCATCTGCGTCTGTCGTGGACATGTTTGCATGCGCATGTTCACTCGCGTCTGCACATCTTTGGTCATTTATTACTCTCTACACCTGTAACAATACGAAGGAAATGTGAATTAAAACTGCGGTTAATGCACAATTAAAATAATTCATCGCGCCATTAGCACAATTGAAAAAATTAATCGCTCAACAGCCCTATAGAGTGCATGCAGTATTGCCTCTTGCTGCATATGTAAGCTATGCTGGGTTTTCCCCACTCTAGTGCCCCACCACGCAAGACGTGCTAGCAACACCGGGTTTGTGGCCGATGCTGCTGGAAAACATTACCGGCACGGATCATAGCACTAGTGAGTGCTGGCTTCTTTTACATTATAAGATTTAAATTTTAATCATAATTGACTGGAATGCAGTGGTGCATTGGACCAATATGAAGGTCTCAACGCTGGCGTCCATATTAGGCTGGACCCCTGCCCGCACAGAACGAATGTCTGGAATGTAAAACCGCGTAGAATCAGTATTGTCTTTAGCTCTTATACTGTACTGACTTGAAGTAGTCATGTGTGGGTCATATAGGTAAAGTATTATATTTACATGATATTTGCCTTAGTAGTTATTTGCTCACAGCATTCGTCAAGTGGTTGTTGCGTTTCTATGCTGTTTTTGAACTGTCGATTGTGATCTGTCCTCCGTGCGGTCCTATCGGTGTTGTTTTGAAATCAAAAAAGATAATACTTATCAATGTGGATGTGGTCATTTTTATCATTCAGAGTCTTTTTACCTCATTTTCTCTTGTGTTTTATGTATTGATTACGTTTTACACCTTTGGAGCAGTAGGAATGCTACGTGTGAATGGACAACAGGTCTTTGTACCAGTCCTTTGTGTTATTCAGTGCAGTTTGGTTAGCTTTTTATTTCTTCGCCGCCCGACAGTTTCGGTGAAGGCATTATGTTTTTAGGCTGTGCCGTTTTCCTGTTCACCCGATCTGATATTGTTCAGCGTGCATGCAATGGCATTTCCTAGCTTGGTAGTTATCATGCAGCCCGTGTAAATCAAGTCATTGTATGCAGCAAACTTCGTTGTTACATTGTACAGCGTGTAGCATTGGTTGTTCTGAGCTTCTGTAGTTCTGCATAACTGATGTATGTGATTTGTGTTGAATGGCCTGTCTTCGTTGTGTGATGACTTTTAGAACGCATTATTATATGATTAGTGTTCATTCATTTGTCTTGTCCTTATTTCTCCTGAATTTCTAAAGAAAACTGTAAAACTTTATATGTGACAATGGTCATATTATACACAATGAACAGGGCAGCAAGGTGAAAACCACTTACTATTATCTGCCCCATAGCTATAGCATATTAATAACAAAAACTGATCATCAGTTTAACACTTACGTGTAAGGGTCTAGTTATTTATCACACGTAGGAAACAGCAAAAATCATTTTGTTATGACCATTGTGATGTGAATCTGTGTACACCCTTACAAGGCAACTCACTTTGAAAATCTGAAAAGCATTATCATAGTTTCCGGTTTGATCAAGATGTGTATGATTTTAAGGACGATTTGGCAGGAGCCACAAGTGCAAGTTATGCAGTGTCAGATGCCCATACACTATGGAGGGTCAAAATGCGGCACCGTGCCTGAGTTTGTGCCGATCGGTCAAACCGTTCCGGAAATATGGCCGTTTTTTTTCGATTTTCAAGATGGCGGCCATACCCTTCGGAGGGCCAAAGTGCGTCATCTTGCTAGATTTTGTGCAAATCGGTCAAGGCGTCCCGGAGATATGGCCGTTTTTGATTTTTAAAAATGGCGGCCGTCCGCCATCTTGTGTTCTTAAAATTTGGAAATTTTAACTGTCAGTACCATTCGGAGGGTCAGAATGTGGCGCCATGTCAAATTTTGTGCAGATCGGTCAAACCGATACAGAAATATCGCCGTTTTTCGATTTTCAAGCTGGCGGCCGTCCGCCATCTTTAATTTTTAAAAGTTGAAAATTTTAACTGCCCATGCCCTTTGGAGGGCCAAAATGCGTTATCATGCCAAATTTTGTGCAAATCGGTCAAGGCGTTGGGGAGATATGGCCGTTTTTTATTTTTCAAAATTGCGTACGTCCGCCATCTTGGATTTTCAAAAGTTGGAAATTTTAACTGCCCGCACCCTTCGGGGGGCCAAAGTGCGTCAACGTGCCAAAATTTGTGCAAATCAGTCAAGGCGTTGCGGAAATATGGCCGTTTTCGATTTTTCAAGATGGCGGCTGTCCGCCATCTTGGATTAGTTATACGCCTGTTTGGACCACCCACGAAGTGTATTTTGGTGGTCTGTCATTGTGCAAAATTTGGTTTGAATCGGTGCAGTAGTTTCGATAATATGCAAGTTTGAATATTTTGAGCGTTAAGCTTGAAAATGCCTATTCACGCCCCTTTTTGGGGTGTTTTGGGGGCAAAAATGGGGGAAAACCGAAACTTTGTGTATGTTTGTCCCTCTAGGAATGCAACTCACCCGGAAACACGCATTTTGAGGTATAATTTGTCAAAATCGGTCCAGCGGTTTGACCCCTAACGGCGCTAAAGAAACGATAAAAAATAAACTAAAAAGCACAGACCCTTAACATTTCACCCATTCGTGGGGGTCACGCCCCTTATCCGACTGACATGCTATTTGGGGTATCGAGTGATATCCCGAACGTAATCATCCATGCCAAATTTCATGTTGATCGGTTAAGGGGTTTCTGGGCGGCAGGACCCCCAAAAGTGCCATTTCCTATACTTATTGGAACGACCCTTACAACAGTCCTGCACTACCGTGCAGACTGTGATAG
>Ga0209780_1001464_pt1 | contig 15597 bp, 9 predicted proteins | sample WorMetexBAHAMAS2_FD_187384 | JGI IMG/M metagenome (GOLD analysis project Ga0209780, IMG submission 187384) | Marine gutless worms symbiont microbial communities from Max Planck institute for Marine Microbiology, Germany - Inanidrilus exumae... | ecosystem: Host-associated > Annelida > Digestive... | reverse complement strand
GCCGATAGCATATAGCAAACGTAACGTAATACGTTGACGTTTGCTAAAAATGTGCAGTACCCTAAATTCTAAAGAAACGTGTTATTTTGATCGACCGGCAGTTGTATGATTTCTGCTAATAAAAGAACGGCGAAACCGAAATGCAGAGCATGGGCGCTATACATATACATCGAGATTTTGTAAATAAAAGTCTTTTAGATCAGAGAATGACGTCTAACATCGACTATAGACAGCAGTGCCATTATGCAGAATTGTAGTAGTCTAATAGATAATAATAATAATAATAATAATATACACATTTGTATAGCGCCATATGGTCGTAACTTCAGAGATACCATTATTCCGCATGCAGTAAGCTTGTACGTTAGTACAGAAAACAAGTAATTCATCAGCAGATGAGATAAGCGAACGTGAACTTCATTTACGACGACATCGCAAACATTGAATGTTCAACAAGGCGTCGCGCCGCCAGAGAGTGAGCGTGGACCACTAATATTTGCAGGTATATATTGTTATTTCGATTTTTGTGTTTATATTCTTAATCTTGTGCCGCCAAGTGAGAATTCCTTAAACGAGGCTATGGTTTGTACGTCCTCAGCCGATTACGCGAACGATCGACGAATCTTCTTAAATGTCAAGTTTTTTAAAAAATTTTCTGTTAACTTATGATTTTTTTTGTGTTAACTTGGGATTTTTGGGACCAAGAGCTTGGGAATTTGCGAAAAGAAGAGTGGCAGCATTGAACGCTGGTGGGAAGGCGTCCATTTTGTGTTGTTATGAGTGCGTAAGTAACTTTTTGGTTACGTATTTGAGTAAAGTTACGAATGCATGATTGTTATAATCTATTGTCATTGTTTACCGTAACTACCGCTGTTGCAGATTTAAGGGTTTTAACGATCATGATTGTGTAATATAGGCCTACTGTGATTCCCTGAGTACAACAAACGAGATGCAAAATGGCGCGGGCGACAAGTGTTGAGTCTGGCCTAATTAATGATTAGGAAACTCATCGATCATCAGCATCGCCATTATCAATAATTTATTTACCATCAACTATGTAACATTAACAGATTTAAGAAGATTCGTCGATCGTTCGCGTAATCGGCTGAGAACGTACATTATTGTGGGCCAGGGTAATATGCGGATCTGCGGATGTTGTAACGGGTAATTTGCGGATAAACATAGCAAATTACTCTGTATAACATCCGCACATCCGCAAAATACTTATGTCTAATCAATGACGCGAAAAGCCCGTTCATTTCTTTAAATGTAACTGTCCTTGCCACAAAAAAATCTTAGGACAAACTTATGGAAAACTTAGGATACGGTCTGACTTAGCAACATCTGAGGAAAACCTTACGCTGAACTTATGCAAAACTTTCGATCAGTGTAGTATCTGCAGTTTTGGATCCGCAAATTACCCGTTACACCCGCACATTTTCCCCGCAACTTTGCTCCGCAAATTACCAGTTACAATATCCGCACATCCGCATTTTACTCCAGGCCATTATTGTGTGGTGTAAGGAGGGTCCATAGAAACACCGCACCGTCTGCACCGGCCCATATTAGGAAGATATAACTGACCCTAACTGTAACACTTAACCCTAACCGAAACAGTAACGTTCTCTTTTTAATATGGGCCGGTGCAGTGTTTCTACGGACCGGTGTAAGGATAGGGATTTTGGCTGCCAGTCTTCACTTGTATTTTGTTTTAGTGCTCTGCTTGTAGGGGTAGACGTCGGTGTGATAATAAAGATGCAGTGCTTATAGTTACGATGTCTGCGACGAGTTGACGGTGTGACGAGTTGGTTGTGTGACGAGTTGGTAATGTGACGAGTTGACTGGCAGCCAAGATTTTTCTGTAATATTTGTGGCCGAGTACGACAGTCGTTGTATTTTGATGTCAACGTCACTGCCAATTGGGTGGATACATCTGTAGCTGCGCTCACTCCAGTTCTTCGCTGGCTACATTCCACGCGTCCAACTGCAAACAGCGAAAATGGATGAAGTGCGAGGTTTATGGGAAGTCGCTGACCAATAACTGTATACCTCGCACGACACCTCACAAATTACCACCTCACAGATTCGCATCTCGCACTTTACTTATACACAAAGAAACACGATACCACGTCAAATAGCCATTAATTAATCATTAAAGCCACTTGCCCAGATGATGAGCTTGCCCGGAAATTGCGGTCTGGCCAGGTCCAGATTGCAAGCTGACTGCAAGCCAAGTTCTGTTGCAGTCAGCTTATGGTCTTGCAGTCAGGTTTCAGTGAGACCAGTTGTGATAGCATGTAAATTTTGGGGTAAAAGTGAGGGTAATCTAAATGCTAATTGCTGTTACCATAAACCTAATATTGAAAAGAGTAAGCCGCACTACGGTACTGGCTGCCGGCACTGGAGGCTGCCGGTTACCATTTACTATCTATCAGAATCACAGTTTAACTGTCACAGTGGTGCAGTAATGTGTCTGTTAGGGTAGGCCCAATTTTTGTCTGATCTCTTTCTTTTCAGAAGCTAGAACAGAGTTTTGTAATTATGGCAATCACGTCGGCTTACAGTTTTGGATAAATGCATCTACTCTAGCCAAGCCTAGGCTGCTGCAGCCACGGCTTCACCTCCAAGTCCTCCTGGGCCAGGAATGTGACTGGCCTGCCCTAGATGTAAGCTCATAATGTTCCATCTTACTGTGTAGGTATAAGAACTTGTTAAGAGTATTGCGATAATATTTAGCAGGTATGCTTAACCTATAAGCCTATAGGTGTAGGCATATAGCAGCGTAAGCTGTTGATGGTAGTATGAGAAGGCCTACTATAGAATATCCCTGGTTTATACTGCAGTTAGGTATGACTACACTGCAATGTTGCTACTACAGCAGGCCTACATCCTATAGCAAGTGTAATATACAACGATGAATGATACAAAGAATGCGACAGTTCTTGCCAAAATTAATATACGTTGGTGCCACCCACAAGCACAATGTACCTCACCTACCTAGTTAAACAACAAAGAAAATATTTTTGGTTACAGCGAGGATAAAATTTTTTAGGTGTAAAATTAAGGTTTTTGGTACAATGTTGTCGTCTGGTCGCCCAGCGCACCCTACACTACCACTTTTAGTGCAGAAAGACCGTTGGCTGCCAGCACTGGAGGCTGTACGGCTCGCATGACAGTTACCGGCACCGGAGACAGGATGATAATAATAATAATAGTAATACCAAGACAATGTTTATGGTGCTGTCATTATGGACAAAGCCATTACAAAAGTTCGTGTGACGAGTTTAATTGGTGAGTGCAGACTTAGCACCTGGCATGGTCGCCAACGTTCAGTGCAAGCCGACTGACTTGGGCTGTGAGTCTGCCGGTAGGTTGCTACCTTCCACATCACCATCACGATTATTATTATGCTGATGATATTGGTACTTACATGAGTGCAAATAACATTGGCAGCTATTGGCACTTATGAAAGTGCCGGTGTAATTCACAAGATGGCGACACTTAATGCCACCAAAGTATTACTGCTAACAAATAAAACTAAACTGTCCGTTACCTTAACTTAATGTAGATTGTAGATGTACTCAGGTTAGAAAACACCAGCGACAAGAAGTTGATAGTTCATACTTTATCATTGAAAGAGGGTTTTTTCTGGGTATATATCAGAAAAAAAGGGCTAGGTCTTTTAGGGGCATAACAGAAAGAACGAAACAAAGAATTTTGCACGCACTGGTATCTGTGTTTTGGTACTAAAAATGCAAATAACATCCGGTGTTATTTGCATTTTTGTAAGTGCCAATATACACTTTCTTATTATTATTATGTACCACAAAAGCTGATAATCATCACACAGAGGGTGGAAGTATGAGTTGACTTGGGCACTGCAGTAAGCATAAAACTATGCACACTATGAAGTGATGGAAATCTTTCAATGGTACAATTTATCAGTAAACAAACTTTATTTGTTGCACAGTTATTCTCCAGGCAAGGTCAAGGCCACGAGCCCTTGAAAGTTGGAAATTCCTCAATTTTCAACAGCTTTTCAAAATCTATCTCCATTATTTACAACAGAAGTTGGCAACTGATCAAGTGATTCTAAAAATATGGCACAATAAATATATTTGATGGGCTCATACTTTTGATATTTGTCCTAGTTTTTGTGTTACATGACTTGGAACTTGGCAGAAACGTCATTGGTGAAGAGTCAACTGTTAGTCCCGCACGGGGCTATTTTTATATTTTATACTTTGTTTAAAAACATGAACACGTGATACGTTTAAAGACAACGTGTTATTGATTTATTTAATATTTATGTGGCAGGCATATTAATGCAGTGCCACCCTCACTTCAGGTGGCATTGATCACTTAATAGCAACCGTGTCTTTGAACTGTAAATGTGTGATTTATGACCTTCATCTGACTAAGTTTAAATTAGCCACCATACTGAATGTCTACGTGAAGGACCATTCTTGTGGGACTGGGACAGTTATCATATGAACATATATACAGTGAATGCAATTGCACTACCTGGCCCACTGAATGGTTGTCTATAACCTACCTACGTCTGTAACTGAATGATTACTGTGTAGTTTTGTGCATGTAGACTGTGATTGACGTTGCAACAATTCGGCATGCTGGAAGAGTCATTCTAGAACGCCGCCAGTGAGTTGCTCCAGTGTTGTTCCAGACGTGCTTGCATTTCATCCACATTTCCAGCAATGTCTTCTTGGCTGCTTGCTGGTCAGTTTGCGTTGCAGCATTAGTAGCATTACAACTTCTCATTGAATTCAGTTCACAGGGTTCCCACGAGTGCTGAAAAGTCCTGAATTAATCGAGTTTTTTATTTCCTAAAATAAGACAGGACAGTGATGCTGAAAAAGTTATGAAAAAGTGCTGAATTTGACTAGTTCTGTCCTGGAAAACCAAGCTGATGAATGAGTAATTTTTAGAGAGAAATTTCGAGGATGAAATTATGTTAGTATTATTTACGTACTACACTTGTTTTGTTGTACATAGATGAAAGTATTATCTCCTTTCTATGGTGTTTGCATTAATGATTTCGTGTGTTATCTATGGCAGCCATATTTGTTTATCATAAATCTTCCATGTAACACTGTGTACCATGTTTCTTTGTTGAAATTAGGTACAAGGTCACAGTTTAGATGTAGAAGAGGTCAAGATTTTCTGATGTTTAGGCGTGCTGAGAAACAGTTAACCATGGGTGATTCTAACTGCCATAAGAAGCTTAGCTATCGTTAAGAGATCTGCAAGATGCTCTGTGTCAGTTGAAATGTTGTAAGCAGGTAAAAACAGCTAAAGTGACTGTCAAGGCTATGTGAGGTTATTAATGATGGTGCCTTTTGATAGGTCACATACGATTTCCTGTTACTCTTTTTTGTAACTGTGTCTGTCTTGCACTGTTTCTAAGATATTATCACCCATTTTCCCAAAATTATAGCCTGTTTCGTCACCCTAACCACGCATTTTGAGGTAGTTTGTCATCAGAAGGCTAACAAGTCACCATCGGCCGACGATCACTGCGATTGGCTGATGTCTTGACATGTGCCACAAGAAGAACACGAACTCATCTCGCTCGGAGACAGGAGTTTTTGCGTTGCTGGACTGTGTCTCTGGAACTCTCTGCCTGTTACATTACGGGATAGAGACATCTCACTTGTACAGTTGAAGAGTCTTTTGAATACACTTTTGTTTGTCTAGGGCTGTGGCACATAGTGACAGTTGCTTTTTTTGCGCCGTGTATAAATATTCTTACTTACTTACTTATTTACTTAATTACTTACCTGCACACTAAACTTAAAGCCTCTAGTTTCAGCTGTTCCAGAGATGAGAGGTGCCCCGAAATGTTAAAATGGTTATGTGATTACAATCACACCCAGGCATGCTGATGATATTCTCGACCATTATCAAAATTTGAAGATTCAAATTTCTGCTGTTTTGGAGATATGAAGGAAGACCAAAAGTTAAAATTAGGGGTGATTTGAGGTGGTTTCTATCACCCAACATCATGTTTAATTTCAGCATTAGATAGAACAAATATGACCTCATATTTGCCTTTATATATAAAGCAAGCTGGGGAATCTAACTTGAAACTTGTTTGTGTCTCCCAGTGAATGCCTTGCGGGCCCCGTTCAGAAACGCTGGCTTATAACTATACTCATATAACATAGCACATGCCATTCTGAGGCACTTTGTGACTGTTTAGGCCATTAGAACGCACTATATAAGTACCTTATACTTTACTTTGTCTTACTGTACTATATATAAGGTAACTTTGGCGCCAGGTATTGTGCATGTGGAACCGTGGGTGCAGAAGTTAGCTGAAGAGGGGTCTATTGGTTATACATAATGCTGCTACAAAAACTCAGTACTATAATCTATTTTCAGTCATTCTTTCATATGGTAGTGTTTGCTGTAAATAAGAAATTCTTCCATATTTTTAATCGATCTCCTCCACCATTTAAAAAGGGAGCTGGCAAATGACCACTATTCTTAAACTAGGGCACAATATCTGATTTTGTTCCGGCCGATTTTTTGACATTTGCCCTAGTCTGCCCTAGCGGAAGTCGACCGTCAGTCCCCATACGGGGCTAATTTTGCTCTATGCGTTCTGTCCAATACTGAGATATCCGATCACGTTTGGTGATCCCAGTCAGTCACCCAAATCACTGCCAATTTTTAGGTTCAGTCTTTTTTGGTATCTTCAAAACGACCAAAGCTAGAGGCTTTAATTTTTAAAAGTAGATAGGACATATGATGTGTCAACCTTCTGATGATAAATTCCTTCTGAAATGGGCGTGATTAGGGTCATGTGGCCTGTTAAAAGTTTGGGAAACAACTGATAATATGTCAGAAACTGTGCAACGTAGATGCATAGTTACAATGGAAGACTAATAGGAAATTATGATAGAATGGCATCATTATCAATGACGTTGAAGGTCATTTAGCCATTTTTACCTCTTTTTCAGTATTTGAACTAACATAAGAGCATCGCGTGGGTCTCTTGGCATTAGCTGAGCTTCTTGTCATGATATAGTAAGTTATTTGTAGAAAATTGACTTTACCCTGTCCCGTCTGTGTTTTACACGGGGTAATTTTCATTAAGTGGAATTAGAATTAGGTACTAGTGAAATTATTAATTTTATGCAATGAAAATAGAAAGTATGAATTAAGAATTATTTCAACAGGTGAAATTAAAATAGAACTAGATGGCTGCATTGTGTTGAATGCATTACAGTATCCACCTCGAAACTGTCCGCTATATGTAACAAGTGTTTCCCTGGCCCATCCAAGTTGACGACACAAAATAATACTTGCTGTTAGCTTTCATGTCTTAAAATTTGGCATTTCTGGCTCGAATATTTGCTGAGCTATAAGCTATCATCCAAATTTTTATTAGTATTCCTGTTACTTACTGCTGTTTGTTTAATATGACCATGGGCAGTTGAGTACCAGCTGATGTAGGCGCTCGCCAGGCGGCGCCGCTGTCGTAAGTATGTAAGAATGAATCCCCATAAAAGACAACAGTCACTGAAACTTAACCAAGAATTAAAGTGGAAAATAATAAGTTTTCTTGCAGATTATGCACATGCAAAAGTGGCCAGTCGTAAAAGAGAAAGATAGAACCGAGAATTTAAGTGCTGTTCATGTTGGAATTGGATGACGAAAGCAAAAAAAAGAATAAGAAAACTAGAAGTGATTACAGAAATACGTTCTTGGCTGCCTCCTGGGTTCAGTAGATGAACGTTTGCAACCAATAACATATTTTTTTAATCAGTTATAGTCTTTCAATGATTTTGCTTTTCTGCCACTGACCTTGACATTCCAAAATTTAATTTAATTATTTCGTCCCCTGTGGTCAAGTGTATTACTGACGAATTATAGCTATAATTATAGTCTAATTTTGTCTGTTCAATATGACCCAGGCCTAGACCCCTCAGCCGAATTTTTTAGAAAATACAGATGGCTGACTAAAAAATACGGCTGATATCTGGCTTATCTGGATTTACTTGTGAAACAAAATTCGGCTAAATTACGGCTGAGGGTTGGAAATTATGGCTGAGGATTTAAAATTTCGGCTAAGATTCAGCTACATCAATGACAAATTAATCAACTCTAGTCTGCATACACTACACACAGTCACAAATGAAGACAACTACGGCATATATGATCAGAAAATAAACAATTACAGACAATTACTTGTTTCATCTAATTTATACCAGTGTCAAATTCCGTAAGCTCTAGAATGCAAGTTTGAAGTTATCATGAACGAAGCACACACGGTGCAGGCGGTCTGCAGACGGGCTTGATCTCTTACTGTTCGCCATGATTCTTGCTGATGAGAGCATACATTTCACAGGAACCGATGAGGCAGAAGCAGACAGGTGCAGATGTGCCAATTGACACAGCAGTGGGTACAACCCAAGACGTGCATTCTGTTTCTAAAATTCGTTGGATGTAGTTCCTGTATAATTGGTAACCGTTGACAAATGTCTCTTGTTACCAAGTGACTGCTCCGTCTCAAGACAGAGGGAACAATACACAGGGTCTTCATCTAAGACTTTTCCGTCGCTATCACATAGGCTGCCGAAGTACTTCCAGCAGGTTGCCTTGCTGTTACCGTGTTGACTGTACGGTCTACACTTCACCGTCAGCGAATACTATCGACTAGTCAGCTCGAGCAGAAGCGTTAGTTGAATAAATAACAGGCAAAAGTTGTCTGCAGCCGAAATTTAGCCAAATATCATCTGGCGGCTATAACTTTATTAAAATTCGGCGGATGATGGCTGATGCCGAATTTTTTTCGGCGGATTTACGGCAGCAGACAAAAATTCGGCGGATACGGCGATTGGCGGCGGCTGAGGGGTCTACCCAGGCCAGTTGAGCACTAGCTGCATGAAGCTGGTTCTTGGAACTTCCTGTTATTCGTCAATAAGCTTACTGCATGCCAACGAGGTATAAATATTCTATAACTGCTAAAAGGTTCACGTTTGCTGTCTCATCTCTTGATCAGTTCTTGTAGAATATATGCTTATTTCACCTCCGGACCCTTTTTGCAATGGAGATGCAAAAGTTTAACGGACCAAAAATGACCAGAAGTAGAAATACTTAGGTGACCTACCGGGTTGAAAATGCCACCATAATAACTGCGATCTAAAAATAGCATAGAACGAAAACCGGCTAACAGCTAAAATCTTTCAAACAAGTATGTATGTGAATGGGAGTGACGTACATATCCATACATGGCAATCCTATGTCTACATACCATAATATGTAATAAACTGTGATCTTGTAGTCAATAATTGTTATATTAAACACATGAACCAGACTAAAAAAGGTAAAGGCTTTTTATACTTGTTATTGAGTTTTGGGCCTGGGCAGTCAGCCCGCATATGACTATGAATCATCCACCTGGTGGTGGGCTGCCATTACTTTCCGCCAGGCCTGAGGTTCCTTTCCCAGCTGCAGAGCATCATTGTTCATTGGTCGGTACCGAGTTATACTGCTTTGTGACAGAGGCACATTGGTGTGGACAACTTGCACAAGGTGGTTACGCAGCTTTAGGTTTAAACCCATGACCTGTTGATCGCAAGTGCAATGCTCTACCCGTTGCGCCATCACACCAGACTAGAGAAATTTGGCAACTTTGGGGGCTTTTTTGATAATAAAGTTTGTCACATTTTACAGCGGATGGTGAAAACGTGTTCACAACTGACCTGAACTTACATTTATTATGTAGCCATTATTTCATATTTTATCACGTTATGCTATGCTAGCACGATTTATGCTATCATTGTGTGTCTGTCCGTTCGTCTGTGTGTATGTCTATCACAAGTCAGAGTTCTACAAAGATGGGTAAGCCTAGGATCACACAAACAACACCATACGAGAGACTTCAAGTTTGGTAGGCAGGTTAACAGTAGCAAGTTGTTCTAGCCCGAGCAAGACAAATAATCTCTGGAAGGTGCATAGTGAGGTCACGTAACCATTTAAATTTTGAAGGGCACCAACCATATCTCTGGAATGGCCGAAGCTAGAGTGATCAAAGTTTGTTTCAGTAGGCTATATCAAGTCCCAGCTTACAGAGGATGAATCGCCTGTAAAATGGGTGTGGTCAGGGTCATGACTTAGTTTTAATTTTGGGCCCCAATGGTATCTATGGAACGGCTAAAGCTAGTGTCGTTAAATTATGTACATAGGTTGACTATATCATATCCTAGCCTAATGATGATAAACCATCCCAGAAAGGGCGTGGTAGGGGTCATGTGACCCATTTTTAATTTTGATATCCGTAGTCATATCCAGAACAGTTACAGCGACAGTCGTTAAATTTTCTAGGCAAGTGGAATATATCCAGTGTTTGGCTTTCGATGACAGACTACTCCTTAATGGGCGTGGTCAGGATCACGTGACCAATTTAACAAAATTTTTCTTGAATAATCTCTTTGTAATTAGCATGATATATTACTTCTGATGTGTGAAGTGTCACGTGACCTTAATGTTTAATACAAGGGGAATATTTTGTTAATTTAGGTACAATGGTACACTAATAGGAAATCGCGTATGGCCTATCGAATGGCACCATTGCCAATGACCTTGAGTGCTGCAAGGGTAATAAATAACAAGACTAATGTCAAGTTTTTTTCTGGTAAGTAACATTAGAATTAGATGTAAAATTTTAGTTCTCTAAGTAAATTAAAGTTAAAAATTATTTGCAGAAATAAAATACCATGGTTTGGCATCCCTGTTGGTGGTTACCCCATGGTAATTTCATATAGCGTTGGTGACAGTTGGAATACCAAGGCTATTGTGTGGTGTCATTTATGTCATTGTATAATTTGCATACTTAGCCTAAACCATAATCCAGCGCTGTGCATTAGGTCACTGTATAACACTAACAGGATTTCTCAGCTGACGAATGAAATAGAACTGTGTTTTGTGACTGTTTTCGTCGACTGGTCATTAACAATCGCGTTGATTAGTTGCCATTGATCAGATTATTAGTGATGTGCTTTTTCAATAGAATTGATATTTTGTTTGGCACACCACAAAGGCTCAAATCTCTGTCCTGCTTAAATCTGTCAATGTCGCTGGCACAGTTATCCCACTGTCAGATAAAGTTAAGATCCTTGGTGCCACACTCGATGCCAACCTCGCTATGGCCCCTCATGTTAAGGTTCTATGAAGCTCCTGCTTCTATCACACTCGTTCCTTCAGGCAAATTCGTCCATCGTATGGCTGCCTTCGTCGCATCAGCACTTATTTCTTCTCGACTAGATCAGTTGAACAGTGTTCTGTATGGCACTCCGCTTAAGCACACAGCTTGTGTTTAGCGTATCCAGCATGCAGCGGCTCGAGTTGTTTTGTACCAGCATTCTTGTACATCTCCACTGTCTTCAGATGAACTTCTCACACAACTCCACTGGCTTTCTATTGAATGGCATATACATTTTAAACGTGCTATCATGACCTTCAGAGCTTTGTACATTCATTGCCAGCCATATCTTTTGGACCCCCTGCAACATTACGAATCTACGAGGTCTTTGTACTCATCCAGTTTTCATCGGCTTTTAGTCCCCTGCCACAAATTAACATTTGGATCTCATGCTTTTTGGTTTTCTGCTCCACGAGTTTGGAATTCATTACCTGTCAGTATTTGTGAAACTAAGTCACTTCCCACTTTGAGACGTCATCTAAAGACATTTTCTTTTCAGTCGTTTCAGTCGGCCCATCGCCTCTCGGCTGCCCATCGTGCCTAAAATATCTTTGTCTATGCAATTGCACCCTGATTCTTCTAAAGACCTTGGTGCTATATAAGATACTTACTTACTTACTTTTTGTAGTTCACTAATTTTTATTCGACTAGTCACGTGCAGCTCCAGAATAAAATGGTACTATCTGGAAATGTCCACTAATGGTTTGTGTATTGCAGTTTCTGATATCTTTTGGTCTACATACCTTTTGTTCTCTTAAGTGATCATCAGTCACAGTTTTGAAGTGAATTCCTAACTGCTGCTATAAGTAATCGAGATTAAAATGGTCTAGTATACGGTGGATCAACGGGCTAGCATATTGTGCTTTTTCAGTGACAGTTGAGCTTGTCATTGTGTGCGTATGTTATAAATTTATGTTACATGTTTTGTTTACAGGTTGATATTGGCATTATGTCAATAACATTAGGCTTTTGTAGGCATCTAACATGGCACGTCGCACAGTCCTTTTGCACTAGCTCAGCTTTTTGTAACTTTTGGTACATTGCATCCAGAGAAAACTTTACAGCAGAAGATTTTGAATTGGTTTACTTCTAAAATGCAGGCACTGTACGTTGGGAAGATTAAGAACTGATTTTCTACAATATGTTGTAAATTGGTTATTTGTAGTTGCAAGTGGACAAATTCTCAGAACATAGAAATGTGTTTATTTTTTCGCAGTTGAATATGTTTTCCCTGTGAACTGAGAAAATGATACATTACATGCATCGTGTTAAACAAGGGGCACGACGTCAGTTAATTGCCAAATTTTACATTGATTGGTGCAGTGCATCGCCAATATGTGTGAAAATCCCCAATGTTGACACATGTAAAAAATCAACATGTTGTGGTGACGCCAACTAATGACAGAGAGGAAAAAGTTGAACGCAGGTACATTTGTGAAAATTTTGTGAATACTTCTCAAGGATATGTCCATATGGGGTGATTGTGTTCCTGACATTTGCAAAAGTTACGGTTTTGGGGCTTGATGCCCGATCCATGCGCCGACTGAAGTTAAATTGGGCGTGTTTATTGGACCTGTGGTTTACTTATCCATACGAAATTTCACCTCGGTTGGTGCTACGTGTCGCTCCTGCAGAGAGGAAACCGACAAATAGATTTCTGAATAAATTGAATATCTGTGGACAATTTTGTTGTTAAAATGATGGCGTTTTGGGACACGGTATATCATGCGTCTGAAGAGTTTTTGTCATTGTGTATGATCACTCATTCTGTTGAAACTATTTTCTCATCCTGTCAAAGACTGTCGATTTGCCAGCAGTCATGTTTTTGTGTATTTCATGTAACAAAGTGGGTATGTCTTCCAAATTTGGGACATTTTTCCCCAAAATTCGGGTACGGTGGAGTTAGTTTTGTTTTTTATGGGTCCAGCCTACTCTGGACCCCAACACTGAGAACATATAGTGGTTCACTGCGCTTGCCCATGGAGAGGAAGGGAATTGGTAGGTGTGTGTGATGTGTGTTAGCGATGTGTGGAGAAGGAAGGTTAAGTAGGAGTGAATAGCTTGTCGGGTATTTCTATAGTGTGCCCCTTTCAGACGTGGCCTACTGTCTGGGTTAGCCCTGTCTGGCGCTGTGTATTATGCCAGCCAGCAGCCAGCCAAATCTATTTACTTTGACTCACGCCGGCGCGGCAGGCAGAGTTGACAGTGCTAGATCAAGGTACTTGCAATTGTCACAGTTTATAGAGGACATCATCGAACCCTCTTATTCTTGACCGGGATTATCTCCATGTTTATCATGTGCGTAGGAATTAGTACAAATAATTTTTTGGTATGCGGACGGACTTGGGTCGAGTCGAACCACAACCACTGAGCACGTCACGCTGTACTGCACATGGTAGCCGAGTGCATTAACCATTCGGTCACGAGACAGGTCCTGAGATTAGGTTATGATTATGCGTAAGATTAGGTTAAGGTTGGGTTAGTATGACAGTTAGGGTCATGGTTGTGTACAGGTGTTATCTGGCAGTTTATCATGTACGAATTTGGGGTACAGCATTAGCCCTTATACGACGCTTCAAAACGTTCCCGCTTGTGTATAAATTTAAAAGGCAAGTAGGATAAAATGTAGTATGAACATTAAGTAATAAAGACCACTACCACTGGTACAGCCTGTAAGTTAACCTTTCATGTTACCATACTACCATCTCCATACACAGCTGGAGGGCACTGTTGGCAGGGGACCACAGCCCTCCAGTGTCTCCCCCGTGGCGACGTGCCTGATTGCATAGCAATTTTTACCTGTGCGACGTTATGCTAGTGCAGTACTTGCTGTCACTGTGTCACTCTGTTTCTCGCAAATCAGTATTCTGCTAAGATGGCTAAACCTTGGTTAGCTTTCACGATGGTGTGCTGGCAGAGTAATATGCGGTGATATCAACAATTGGTGGTAGTCTATGTTGGTTGATGGCAGTTACGGTCTAGTTGACATCAACAAGATGACACCACATGGCATTGCATGATCGCTGTGTGATAATTGTGCTTAGTGCAACGATGCAAGTACAAAACTATGCACTAAGCAGAATAAAACATGACAGTTGCTGCAAGTGCTTCTCATGCTGATAAATGATTTATTTCAACTGCATACGATAGCACAGGCACGTTAGTTATTCGGTGCCAAAGATCTCTGTTGATTGAAACAGGAGTGTGCTAGTGCATGCATGATAGATTACCCCCCGAAACGAATGTGCTCAAGGTCACCTGATCACTTTAAATTTGGGCAAATAATTGTTATTATATCGAACCGGTGCAAGATAGACAGATATTTGCACTTGAAGATTAGCAGGAAATCATAAATGGCTTATCGAATGGCACCATTACAGGTGATGTTTGGTGACCTTGAATGTCACTTTTACTGTTTGAAACTGTCCGTTTACTGCGGTTGTTCACATACACAATGGTGCGCTGGCTGAGTAATATGTGGTGTCGTCAACAATTGGTGGTAGTAGGTTTTGGTTGATCACAGTTATGGTGCAGTTGACCTCAACAAGATTGGTTGTGTGGAAGTCTGTTGATGACACACACACAGCACTGCATGCTCGCTGTGCGATAATTATGCCTAGTTTGCAACTATGTTGGTAGCAGAAAAAAACGTGACAGTTGCTAAAGTGCTCCTCTGGCTGACATGTGATCTGTTTGTGTTATTTGTACAACAGTAGGCTAATGTTTTATCTGAAACAGAGCGTCGTGCGGGTGTCTCAGCAATTGAGCGTCTTATTGACATACTTGTATGTTATAAATTTCTGTTGTCGGTGTGTTTATGTGTCACTGTTGATGGCTGTAGTTGGTGTGTCTGTGTCTGTGTAGATCGGTAGTTGTCGGTGTGTCTGTGTGTCAGTGCTGATCAGCTGTAGTTGGTGTGTCTGTCTGTCAGTGTAGATCGGCTGTTGTCTGTGTGTCTGTGTGTCTGTGTTGGTCGGCTGTTGTGTTTCTGTTGTCGGAGTGTCTGTGTGTCAGTGTTGGTCGGCTGTTGTCTGTGTCTGTGTGTTGAGGTTGGTCGACTGTAGTCAGTGTGTCTGTGAGTCAGTGTTGGTCGTTGTTGTCAGTGTGGCTGTGTGTCGAGGTTGGTTGGCTGTTGTCGGTGTATCAATGCGTTTTATTGACATATGTTATAAATTTATGTGTTTTGTTGACAGGTTTATATTGACATTTATGTCAATAAAACAGGCTGTGGTGGCATCTGGTAACGATTTGCCACATTGCTGTTGGAGCGAACAGCACACAGTTACTGTACAAAACTTGCCTGCTTGACCAGGCCGTACCATAAACTTGCCTGCTTGACCAGGCCGTACCACAGTACTGTGGAGTCA
>Ga0209780_1001463_pt1 | contig 15603 bp, 15 predicted proteins | sample WorMetexBAHAMAS2_FD_187384 | JGI IMG/M metagenome (GOLD analysis project Ga0209780, IMG submission 187384) | Marine gutless worms symbiont microbial communities from Max Planck institute for Marine Microbiology, Germany - Inanidrilus exumae... | ecosystem: Host-associated > Annelida > Digestive... | reverse complement strand
ATACCCGCGACCCGATTATATATTCCGAGTTTCATCGAAATCCGTTCAGGGGTTTCGGAGCCCCGGGGGTCAAAATTTGGCCTTTCCCATTACTTTGGCTAGTCGCTTTTACAACAGCTTGTACTATCGTACAAGCCGTGATATTCCTGTTTGTTTGCACCTGAGCCCTCATGTGTTTCAGCATTTATGAGCCCTCATATGTTTCAGCATTTATTAAGACTATGTCTGTGTTGTACCCGCGCAACACTATGCTAGCACGGGTATTAGCCATCATCGTGTGTCTGTGTGTCTTCTGTGTGTCTGTCACATGCCAGTATTGTATCAAAACGGCTAAATGCAGGATCATGCAAACAAAACCACGTGATAACCCAGGGACTCTATTATTTTGACGCCAAGAGTTGTTGATGGACGACCCCCCTTCCCCTTAAATTTGCGCTTAAATTGACCCATCTCTTTCTAACACCACAATTTCGATCAATATCTGCTCATAGTGCCTCAACCGTGAGAGCTGGTGAAAAAGTTCAATCAATACTAATAGGAAGTCGACCACGCGCTTTCCAACGAACCATAGATGAATCGTGTATGTCTCCGCTAAGTCCCCCAAAGGGTGGCACAAATCGCAATTTTGCTGTTTTTCTGCCAGTAAAATTCAACTTCTGGTGAAAGACGTCTGCTACAAACTTTCTGTGTGTGAAAACTTCCAGCTGCAAAGTTGCAGCTAAATCATTTCTTCTATCTAATGGTCCATAGTTGCATTGCAGGCGACGTCCACATTTACCTAAAATTTGCACTCAAAGTGACCCACTCCTTCAAAAAACGCTGAATTCCACAGATTTCGCTTAATAGTGCCGCAGCCGTGAGAGCTAGCAAAAACGTTCAATTATCACTAATAGGAAGTTGACAATGCGCTTTCCATCGAGCCATAGATAAACCCTGTACGTCACCCCTAAGTCTCCCAAAGGGTGACTCAAAACGAGAATTTCTACATTTGGCATTGCCTTTCGTTTCTTCGTTACAGGTAATCATAGACACTTCAGATTTGGTATGTGGTTGAACATAGCAAGTCCCAGCCTACGGACGACATATTATCCTTGAAAGGGGCGTGGTCATTGTCTTGTGACCTCTTTAATTTTTTTGGAAAATAAGCGACAATATCACGAAAACGGTACATGATAGCTTCTTCATAGCTTCTGTTAAATTCGAATAGGAAGTCGTATGCACTTTAGAATGGTTATGTTGCCTATGAACTTGGGTGACCCGCTGACCCCTAACCACGTTAAACCACCTTAATTTCTACATTATGTGTTACCTTATGCATCTTCATAATTGGTGATCGCAAAAACTTTAAATGTGATGTACAGGTTGAATAGTCACAGTCTACGGACGACAAACTGTCCCTGATAGGGGTGTGGTCAGGTCATGTGACCCATTAAAATTTTGGGGCTCCAATCATATCACTGGAACGGCTGAGCCTAAAGTCGTCAAATTTTGTAGACATATAGGCTATATCAGATTCTGGCAACAGGATGACATATCACCCACAAAAGGGGGTGTGGTTATGGTCACATGACTGTTTTAAAATTTTGCTGTTTGCTGTGATGCAGCGCATCATGCAGGTTTGTCAGCGACAGCTCAGGTACTTGTTGCAAACCACAATATCTGAATTTGATTGGACCGGATTTTTGATATTTGTCCTAGTTTTTGTGTCCCATGACTTTGAACTTGACAGAAACGTCAGTTGTGAAGAGTCAACCGTCAGTTACGCATGTGGCTAATTTATTTGTATTTGCACTCTGTGAAATTCAGCTGAAATGACATGACTTTTAATGCAGCATTTTCAGCAGTGCATAATAGCTTTGTTGAAATTTGTAAAAGTGAATGCATAAATATGCTGCTTAAATATTGTAATTATACATTACATGTTCTGCATACTTGATTATTAAGGATGGCTAGATGTTACTTGATGTAGATTAGTTTGTTGTAGATTTCTTCACCGATGGCGAAAATGTCTACTGATACTGAAAGCCATGAACCATTGGTTGCTGCACTCATGTGGGGTGTTAGACATTCAGTATGTATACTGTAATGTTTTCACTGTTTTCTGGCAGTTTAATTTTTAGGTCGACTGCCGAGTCGACCTAATAAACTGGATCTCAAATGTCCGTCCGCCCGTCTGTCCGTCCGTCCACAAAAAGTTAATTTGATTTCAATGAAATTTGGTACGCAGATAGAGGTCGACGAGTGGTGCATGACGGTGTGCAGTATGACCCGATCCAAGGTCAAGGTCACGAGCCATTGAAAGTCGGCAATTCGGCCATTTTCAACGGCTATCTCGTCCCCCATTTATAATGAGTGCTGGCAAATGACCACGGATTCTTAAATTAGGGGGCAATATCTAAAGCCTATCTGGGCCGGATTTGGGATTTTTATCCTAGTTTTTGTGTCACGTGACTTTGAAGTTGGCAGTAAGTAGGAGTTGACCGCCAGTCACATACGGGGCTAATTTTTTCAATTTTTTAATTATTGCATGTATCGCACTAATGCATCAGTGAATGTACCTTGTCCTGTGTGGGGCCTAGTAGTAACAGGTTATTTAAGTAACAACATATAAAATCATTATCAGATAGTAAAGACGGAAAGGGATGGAAGAAAAAAGAGAGGGAAAGTGGTGACCGATATTGGAAATTTCGGGGGCTCCTGTACCCACGCCTCTAGACAGATCCATGCCAAATTTGGCTTGCTTGCACTTACCAGCCAAATTGTATCTGATTCAGTGTTTTCCGTCACTACTGAGAAGTGAAAAGCCCACAATTTTACCGTTTTTTCAACTTTGTCATTTTGTGATGGCTTAAGTTGAACGCGGGTGCACGTCTACAAACATTTCCATCCAACGATACCAAGGTCGTTTCCGAATTCCAAAGCATTCATGGCAAAGTGGCGTTCCAAACTTTGTTATTTGAAAACGTGACGGAGAAACAGAAAACAAAACAAACATCAAACTTTTTTGCCCCCGGCGGCGTGCGATATCTGAGCCTCACCATACTTTCGTGGTGATAGATGAGGTCCGTACCTTGCTTGCACCCTCTGACGCATAGATTCTCCACTAGGAAACGCTGAAAATTTCGGGTATGTACGCACCCCTAAACTTAAACCCCCAAAATTCCGAAGCCTCTTGACCGAGTCCGCCCAAATTTTAATACCCGACTGAACATGAAGCTGCTTACAAATTATGAAAATTTGGTAAAAATCGTCCAAGGGATACGCCCCTGCGGCGCATTTATATGCCACAATTTTCGTAAAATTTTTAGTTTTAGGGCTGCACACCTTACCCGTGCACCGATTGGGGTGAAATCTGGCGTGTAGGAGGTCGACTCCTCCACGACAAATTTCCCCCCAATTGGTGCAACGTGTCTCCCCTGCAGGGCAAAAAAACCTCAAAATCGTCCACTGTGTTACCGAAATACCGGCGTTTGCGCTGCACACAATGCTGCTGGTAATTAATCAAAACGTATTGATATGATGCCATGAGTGGTGAGAGTGTTAGAGGGCTGCTGTGGAACAGGCATTGTGTCAGGTTATGACAGCTAAAGATGCTGTTTTTTGTTGTCTGTAACAGATTCAACAGATGAAACATGTTGTTATTCCTAGCACGTTGATGCCTGATGATTTCAAGACTTATTTTACCACACACATTAAGAGCAACGTATTTAAAAGGTATTTGCTATAACAGATTTTAAGTGAACGGAGTTAGATTATTTTGTTTATGTAACAAGTTTATATGAACATTTACTTCTTTGTAATATAAAGTACTTGTTTAGTTAGTCTGTAATTAAGCAACTAATTTGTAACAGCCTTGCATGAACATGTGTATCATGGATCTAAATTAACTTCTGCACTTTGGATTTATTTTGATGAATATAAGCTGATTCACCAGTATAATACTAGGCAAGAAGATGATTTCACACATATGTTGTTAACACCGAAAGTGGAAAAACGCCAATAAAATTTATGGGAAGTATTTTCTGGAATAAATTACCCATAGACATAAAAAAGTCAAGTCATGCTCAATTGCTTATCTTTCAAATCTATACTTAAACTTTATTTACTACAGTCGTTATGAGGAGTGACCCTAGAAGGCACCTGGCAGGATGATTCTTTGTTTTATTGTGTTTGCACCTGCACCGTTTTTTGTTTTGTTTTCTGTCAATATTTGTAGTTATTATTTTGTTTGGATATCATTGTTGGCAGGTATTGATGGGCATATGCCTTCTCTCGTAGCCTGCCATTGTAGTTATTGTAACAGATGATGATTGTTGTTGTCGTTTGCTTGGCAAATAAATTCTCTCTCTTTCTCTTGGTGTACTAATTATTACAAGGAGACATTTACGTAAGTGAATAAATACATGTTTCTTTAGCACCGTGATTAAATATGTTTATATTGTGTGTGTATGCATGTGCATAGGTCATGCTGTTTGCTGTGATCATTAACGTGTCTATGTTAGCTGCATGTTTTCATGTTATCTGTTTTTCATCCACATATTTACCACTGTGTTTGTTGTAAATTTAACTAGGTCTCAAATTCCTGACAACTTTAAATTCAAAGAATATTGTCCGTTGGTGTTTAAAAATCTTCGAAGCCGATTTGGTATTGAGGATGAATTTTATCAGGTGTGTTGGGTTGTATTTACTTCAGCTGAACAGTAATTTCTTTCGTGACATATCTATAATGTGACTTCTCTGATACCTCTGCAATGCATAAATCCCATTTAAAATCTTATACTTGTAAATTGTAATATAATATTATATATATGTTTGTAGTCCTTTTGATTACAGTTTTAATATTATTTGACATTATTTGTTTTAATAGGCTGAATGTCGTTCGACTAATAGTAATGCTAGTGTACAGCAAAAGAACTTGGGGGCAATTTGTCATTGTCAGTCACAAAGGCACCAGATATTTCACAATTTATTTTAGGGACACATTTAAGGAGTGGTGGATGTCTACTCTCTAGTGATGAGTTTGGACAGATTTACTGCTGAGTCTGCTGCTGAGGTTGTGGGCAAGAGTATTGTAACACCTTGTGCCATAGTGGCCAGTGACTCAGTTTTTATGACACCCTGTAGCAGTGTTTTTTTGTCGACGATAACGAAAATGACGAATTTTTCAAAATTTTCGCCAGTGTTACTAAAACGAAAATCAAGACACGAGGCAAGAACAAAATAAAAGTCAACGTTATTTCAATCCTGACAAAAATATCTCACACAATGTTTGGCACATTATGCTAGCGTTTGTCTGGCAAATATTGAAGACATTTGTGCACGTTTATCTGCATTATTTGCGTTTCTGTTGTCGTTAATATTGTCTGCCTCCACCATTCACAATGCTTCATTCTAACTTATTTATACTTTGAATGTCTTGTCTGATCTCAATAAAAGACTAAAATGTGAACAACACATTATCGTCAACTAAAACTAAAATTAATGTTTTCGACAAAAATAAAATAAAAATGATTGTGAATTTTAGTCAACTTGATAAGAACTATGACTAAAATGAGACAGCCGACTAAAATCACTGCCCGGTAGATTTGCACAAATGTGTGGTTGTTGACGAAATAACGCGGCATAGCCTATATAGCTAAAACATATCTGTGATAGTTTGGAACATATCCTGTTATTCTAGCACTTCTGAAAACTTTTAAGGCAGACTAACAGTAATAAGCATATCAACATGACCTGGCAGTTTCGTTAATGTCACTGATTTCTGGAAATTGTTCTAGGACTAGTTGTATTAGAGTACTGGTGTACTGGCTCCAGACAGATGGCCTACATGGAGCAACACTGCTTCAATCTGGAGTCCAGCAGTGCATGAAGAAACGATAAAACTGGTGGTCACTTTTCATGGTTGGGGTCATTGTGTTGAGTTTCCTTCAGTGAGTGCTTTGACGGTGTTGGTTGGATGGCAAGAAGGGCATCTGGTTTGTAAAAAACCTGTCCATCTTATCCCCTCCCAAATGCTCTCACCTGTAAGGAATGGAGGAAGAAAACCCTATGATCACCTGGAAAACTTATGTTTACCTGGATAACCTGTGTTTACCTGGAAAACTCTATGATCTCCTGGAAAACTTCTGGATAACCTATGTTCACCTGGAAAACCTATGTTCACCTGGATAACTTGCTTGTGTTTACCTGGAAAACCCTATGTTTATTTGGAAAACTTATGTTAACCTGGAATACCTATGTTTACCTGTATAACCTGTGTTTTCTTGAAAAACGACCGCCAAAACGGACGAGGAGAAGTTGTGTTATAATAGACATAACATAGTTGTTTACTATTGTGTGTAAAGGATTCATTATCGGAGCACAGTCCTATTTACCTTGACTCACCTGGCCGTAGTGGAGCACGTTTCTTCTTGTCGCATGACAAGCAGTTCATAGTGAAAACTGTCGATGGCGACGAATATGAGGAACTGTGTCGCATTCTCAGAGACTATCACCAGGTAAGCCAGTCGGTAAATAACCGAACAAATGCATTCCGTGCATGTTTGCAGTTTTTTGTTACAAATGTATTATTATTCGACGCTGGCATCAGATAACTGGCACCGAAGGAGTCTGACACCCCTTCATTTGCCCAGGAGTCAATGGATCAAGAGTGAAGACAAGGCGAATGATTTATTTTCATTAGTGGTTGTCATTGCTTTGGGTTCCTTCAGTGCAGTGTTTGGGTTACAGGAAGGGCATCTGGCATGGAAAAAAGCCTCCCCAAAAGTTCTTTTTTTGGAACAAATGGATGAACAAAATACTGGGCAGCCAGCCGACCAAGGTCCTCTTGAAAATGGCGGTGAAAGTGATGTGTCATTATTTATGAGGAGTGGGTATGTAGTTACTTGGTAATGCATTATGCATTAAAACCTACCTGTTTCACAAATCCAACCCTCACCCCCCCCCCCTGTAGTTTCATTTATTCCTTCCGGACTGCCTTTACAGACTATTGCCTGGACTGTTTCTTCGGAGCTACTCGGTTTTTGTTTTTATTTCTTCCTTAATTTTTGTGTCTGTCCCGTGCACTAGATTAGGCTGGCCATCTCGTCAGCTTTCGAGCGTACGTTAATCTACCGTATCATATCGTATCGTATGTGATGATGGAGATAGATGGTGCTGGAGAGAAGGGATGTCCATGGAATATGGCTTAGAACTTGCTCAATGTTGCCAATTGAGCATTGAACACACAACTCTCATTTGCAGTTTTGATTCTTAATTAGATCATTAATACACCTTTGACTACCTGTTTTCTTCAAGAATGTCTTTAAAGATGACAACTTGGACAGGTCTTCTATGTTAAGTGGTTTTTGCTAGTATTTCTTTCTCATTATTGCATTACTTTTTATTATGTCATATTGTGTGAAGTCGACCCATAATGACAGATTGGTCTTATTCAGTAGGTAGCAGGTAGTGTTTGGATTTGTGGACTGTCTGATCAAACAGTCGTTTCATCTGCTGTTGGTATCATGTTTGGAGGATATTTCTATCAAGAACACAATGGTTAGAAACAACTGGAGTGTGTGTGGTGTTACTAACTTACTACAGTATGTGATGGAGAGAGATGCCAATACATTGCTTCCACAATTCCTCGGCATGTATCGAGTCACACTGCCTGATTTGGTGACACATCTGGTTGTCATGCGCTGCATCTTCAGTCCTCATTTCAGCATTCACTGCAAATATGATCTCAAGGCAACTGTGCTCCATAAGCTGCACTGTCTCTACAATCTCTCTATCTGTGTGCAAATGTGTGAAGTTTGCAATTTAAAAATTAAGTTAGATTTCAGTTGTGTAGTAATTATTTTGTAGATTGGTTTTGCATTATTGGTTTAGATAATTGACTCTTACCTCTGTAAATTAGCTTCAACTTGTGCCAAGACCTGTACGGGAGCTGTATGTTATGAAGCCTGTGTAAAGTAAAGTAAAAAGTTACAGTAAACCCATAGATTTGTATACTGCTTTGTTATAATGGACTCATCTCTAAGGCACTCAGGTATAGCATGTGTTAACGAGAAATCACAAAGTTTTACCTGCCACCCACATGTTTAATTGACAAATGGAATGAGCCAGGCTTGCCTATTTTGTTGCATGCACAGAAATATCTATTGATGCTAAGACAGCTGCAAGAAACATTTATTTTATCGCACCGTTATCCTATTTTACACCTACAGACCCTTTGTAGTATAGTTGGATTTGGATAACGAGATTGGAGCAGCTGCCAGAAATAACAATTCTAAAGCAGTTTGTGGCTACCAAAGAATAGAAGTGGTAAATTTAAAGAATATTGCTTGCTGAATTCCAATAAAAGATGTTAAAAATAAACTGGTAAACATTATTGAGCAATCTTGCTGTAACCGGATCATGTCATATATCATGCATTGTTTTTATACTATGCTGATTAGCTGTGTTGCTTGGTACCGTATGCAGGGCTCCACAGTGCAACGTGAGGCGGGCGATAAAGAACGTGCTAAGGTGTCACCGACGCTGAAAGATGTCGACTTTGTCAACAGTGGCATGGGACTTTATGTGTGTGAAAGTGACCAGATACAGCTAATGAATATTTTGAAATCTGATACGCAGGTACGAAAGCTGTATCTGATGAGTATGTGTTCCACGGATGATTTGAATATAAATGTGATTATTTAGTCCATCAGTTATTCAAATTTCTGTGACTGTATCTGTCTCTTTGTCTGTACCTTCTGTCAAATTTCTTGTGCGGACCCCAGTTTATAAGGAAAGGTCTGCTTAGTTTCCAAGCTATACAGCATACAAGGTGATCAAATGCGGGTTTAATGTTTATATATTGTTTTATTTCATCAATGCCAACTTAAGCGATTGAGTGGGAAGAATGTCTCCAAAATGACCTTATTTGTTTCGAGTGGGACGCTAAACCTGAATTTAATCTATGTTGCTGTCATTCTCAAACCGGAAGTTTTCTGCTCACTAGCTGTAATCTCAAACCAAATTGCAAATGTCTTCAAATCTCAAATCTTAATAGCTGAAGTTAAATTTTCAATTTTTAGTACAATTTGTAAACTAGCTCATAGCCGACACACAGTAAGTTTTTGTTCAATAAGCTTCCTTTTATGGAGTACTGTAGCTTGTGCCAGATCACACAGAAGAGATCCTTTGGGATTATTATACTGGCTGCATCTAGTGGAAAGCATAATGTAATGGTCTGGCATCCATCTGTCTGTCTGTCTGTCCTGTCGGCATACTCACCATGACTGACCAGGGGCAGCATGCAATGCAGCCAGCATATATTTTGGCCTGACCATAAGGAGGGCCAACATACTTGTTGAAGTGGGTTTTAACAGGTGGTCTGCCCTGTTTGTCTCTCAACCAACAGTGTCATAGCACAAACCCCACTCCGGGATAGTTACATATTGGCCTTATTCTTTATTGATCTGCCAACTAACTTCTGAGGAAAGAATGCCGCGCCCTTTACCCTTTCTTTTTTACCCTGTTTTACCCAGCTGGTATCGAAGTTAGTTTCAGTCATGGCTTATGTCAAATCACCATTTGGATTGGATTTGCTCATCGCTGGTAAATGACATTTTGCAGTAGCAAAGCAGTCCTAGAGCTACAGCAGTAGTCAGTAATCAAACTTATATAGCGCCAGCATTTAGTCAAAGACGTAATCTGAGGCGCATAAGTGATGACTGGCTAGTTCATGTCCCGGCGGAATAAGTATGTTTTAAGGTTCTTTTAAAAGTGCCAACAGTTTCACATGGCGTACATACTGGTGGTGTTTGTAGTTTCTGAGTCGCCTGAAGCTGATGGATTACAGTCTGCTTGTTGGCATTCATCACTGTGGTGATTCACTGCAACCAGCTGACGAAGCTTTACTCAACTTGTGTGATGCTTCAGCCGGCGTTTTTGCCATAAAGTGCAGCAGTGGTTTGTGTCATTTCTTTGCGTGGTTTGTTTTGCAAATGAAAGCTAAGTTATTGTTACTGTCACATGTTATACAAAGTACAAAAATAACAACATGCAGTCGGATACGGCAGACTTCGCCTCCCGGTGCCGCCACCTGGCGAACTGGACGAAACATACACGTCATCTTTGACTTTGGCCCTTTTCCTCCATTATGTTAAAACATGATGTTATCCACAGAAGCAGAAGTATATAATGAATTGCATTGCCATCAGAGGAGGACCGAGCCAGGTAGTGTGTAAAGAGAATTTGTTGAAATTTGCACATGTCATTTTTGAGATACGTGAGCATTCGGACAAACAGTGACAGAGAAAAAAAATCAAAGTAAGTTATGATGCACTGTGTACCCAAACACTATCACTTTATTGGCTTTCTATAACTACGACATACATCAACTGATTTTGATAATTTTTGGCAGACATGTTTCGCAGAATGGAAGCAGTCAAAGCAAGCTTTATTTTCCAACCTCACCTAACTGACGCTTTTGCACTACCTGACAAAACTCGAAAATGCACTGTTACAATCTATTCCAGACTTCACCCAGTCGCTGTTTGATTTCTTCAATCTTGTTGACTCGCAACTGATATTCACGCTGAGCTATAAGACTCTAAATTTTGTAATTAGTGGGGTTCAGCTCTGAGTTGATGCCGGCCGTATCTCAGGAAAAGGGAAGTATAAATTCTGAATTTTGCATAGCAGCAGTCGGTCTGTGTAGTGCACATAATGCTTTGGTGCAGTGTTTTGCTGAGAGACGAAATTGCCATCTGTGACGTTTTTGAAAATAGCAGCTGTCATTTATTCAAGATAGCCAAGGATACTGCACTTACCTAGCTTCTATCTGTTGCATATAGTTGATCGTTTGTAACATTTAGTTTCATCTATATTTTTTAGTTTTTAGTAATTAGTAATAAAATTATTAAAAATCGTACAGTGATCTTGCTTACCACTCGGACAGTGACAAATAACATGGTAAAACACAACTTCTAGCTGTCTGAAAAACATCAATTCTGCCTTTTGATGCATTTCTGACCATGGTATGTTAGACAGTGTTAAATTTGCTTTTGTTTTCTTTACCACACTTTGTCCTTGGGATTGTATGTCGAGACTGCTTAGTAGTAGCAGAGCTGTAGTTGTTCTCACCGTAATTGTTACAGGGTGCAGAAACCCGAGCTGTTGCTTGTTGCTGGTGTGAGATGTCTCAGTAAAAATGTCCCAGTAACTTCACCAACGTTGATCGATTTGTAGTCTTTTTTAATTGTGAGACACGATGGAAACTTTGCTATAAAGTCATCGTTGAGGATACCACCACACCTTAGACATGTCGCTAAACTACCTTGTGAAATATTGGGCACCATTTTTGGCTTACAGTGGCCCAGGGGTCCGGTTTTCGTGCCACTCTGTGTAATCGTCATTAATAGGGCTGTAAATTCTTTGCAGCCAAAAATTGAAAAATTCGCGGTCCACTTGTGGCAAAAAACGCCAAATTTGTGGAAAATTTGCAGTTGCCAGTTATAGCAATCAAAAGGGCCATCCATATCCATCTTTCAGATGTAAAACTAAAACACCATTGTCACTTATAATAAGTAGCTTGTCAAAAAACATTAACTAGAGATAAATAAAAATTTGTCAGTGAGTGAGGTTTCAGTCTGTTTTATATTGAACTGCATGTTGTAAATTAAGTTGTATAAATAAAATTGTACACATTTCTACCATGCTGCATTTTTATAGTCAACGCTGTTATTTAGAGCTATTGGATAAACATAGTCAAATTTGCGGCATTTCATGGCAGAATGCAAGAATTCATGGTAGTAGGTCAAATTCATGAATTTTGCGAATCCCGCGATGGCTGCAAAAAATATACAGCCTAATTATTAATTTAATCTGGCATTTGTGTAGAGTGTCCACAGCCTGAAATCTATTTTCTGGCAGTTATCGATATTTTGACTTACTACGGCGTGAAGAAGCGGACAGCTAATGCAGCCAAGACTATGAAGTATGGAGCAGGAGCTGAAATATCCACAGTTGAACCGGATCTGTATGCTCGCCGGTTCCTGAGTTTTATTGAATGCATTTTTAAATAACGGGTAGAAACAAGAAGACAGAGAGAGATATTATCTCATCTGCAATGCCAGAAGAATTGCATACATTCCAAAGACATTATTAAGTTGATATATGAACGAAATTTTTTGTGCATTCGCATCTATATGTATAGTGCTTCCAGTTTATATCATGTGTCGTGTTCGGATGGATCAAACATGCTAATGAACTTAGTTATAAATGCATCTTACTGCAGGATGTAGATACATATTTTATTAATAAAGTGGTTAATGATTTTGGGTGAGTAAGTAAGGAATTTGTGGTTCTTTTGATGCTTGATTTTTTATTGTGGTTTCTTACTTTATCCATCCCCTGTGTCTCTAATTTCTGTTAGGACAAGTGGCAGGATATATGGGAGTCTTGTGAGGGTAATGAACTTCATTCTGTTTATATCAACGTATCTTCCACCATGATTACGTGCTTCTTAACGGACTCCAAATTGGTCATAATCACCTAACACACTCGTACATCATATTATCTGGTGATGACCTCCATATTAGTCTCGGGGACTTTCATTGACAGTGAGGCACATTCTGGTGGAGTTTGCTGACTTGCGGGATATCCGTGAAAATATTTCATGGTTTGTTGATCTGTTCTGTTAAAATGTTATTTTAATTCGTTGACAATCATAGTGTTATCGATTTTATCAAAGAAAGCCATTATTTGTCATCGATTGTAATGCTTGTTATTTTCTATTAGCTTATAGCCTTCGTTTTACGTTCGTTAAATTATATTTTTTATCTAACCTTGTCATGTTACTGTGTGCTGATGTGCCGTTAAGAAACTACAAGAAAGAATTGAATTTGGTGTGCTATGTTTAAATAAAACACCATCTCTGGCAATGCTATCACATCGTCTTTTTAGGTCCACTATTCGACAGAGTCGACCTAATAAAGCCAGTCTCAAATGTCCGTCCGTCCACGCAAACGTACGTCTGTCCGTCCGTCCGTCCACAAAAAGTTTCTTCGATTTCAATGAAATTTGGCATGTACCAGGGGCGTTCAAAAAGTTTTGCAACTTGGCATGCTAATGTAAAAATGAGTATGCATGACATACCTCAGTAGAAAGTACAGTCTTTACTAACTACAATAGTGTGGTAGTTGTTGTGACGTCATCACTTATGATGACGTAATAGCGCAGCAAAGTAAACAACTGAGCATAGTAATGGAAAATTAAAAGTTTGAGTTTTGTGCAGTCATTACGTTTCTCTGTAAAGAAGGTCGTGCAGCAAAAAAGATTCACGATCGACTGCATGCCGTGTATGGGGAGAGTGCGCCGTCTTACAGCACAGTTACCAGATGGTCAAATGAGTTTCTGTGTGGACGTGAGACACTCGAAGATGACCTGAGGTCCGGCCGGCCGTCTGACGCTGTTAATCCATCTGTAATTGCTGCTGTGGAGAAACTGATCAGAGACGACAGGAGAATAAAAGTACTGGAGATTGCGAGGACAATGCAAATTTCATGTGGAAGCGTGGAAACCATAATGCATGATCATCTGAAGATGTCAAAGGTGTGTGCAAGATGGGTCCCGAGAAAGCTGACAGATCATGATCATGCGCGACGCGTCACTACATCTCAGGAGATTGTAGATGCCGAGTCTGACCCTGTCAAGTTTGTGCAGCAGATTGTTACTGGGGACGAAATGTGGGTTCACCACTGGGCCCGGAAAGCAAAGTTGAGTCAATGCAGTGGAGACATGCTTCATCCCCTCCACCAAGGAAGTTCAGAACTATACCCTCTGCTAGGAAATTCATGGCGACTATTTTTATGGGACAATAAAGGATTACTGCTGATTGACTACCTGCCTCCCAGTACTACAATGCATGGACAGTACTACGCCAGTCTGCTGTTGATGCTGTGTGACGCCATCAATGAAAAACGCCGAGGGATGCGGAAGCAAGGAGTCTGGCTGTTGCACGACAACGCTCCAATCCACAAGTCCATGATTGCACAGGAGGCTGTTCGCGACTGCGTCTTCGTACAGTTAGACCACCCTGCATACAGTCCTGACCAGGCTCCCAGTGACTATTATCTGTTCCGCAATCTGAAGTCTCACCTTCGTGATGTCCACTATCCTGACGATGAAGTACTCCAGGAAGCTGTCAGGGAGTGGCTGGAGGGACAGACATAAGATTTCTATTTTAGTGGAAGTAACAGTATGCCAGAAAAATGTTGCAAATGCATTGAACTCAGTGGTGATTGTATTGAAAAATAAAGTGTTGTTTGTAACATTTCCATTCTTCTTTATGGTCGAGTTGCAGAACGTTTTGAAGGCCCCTCGTAGGTAGAGGTCGATGAGTGATGCACGACGGTATGCAGTATGAACCGATCCAAGGTCATGGTCACGAGCCCTTCAAAGTTGTAAATCCGGCCATTTTCAAGTGCTGTCTCCTCTGATATTACAATGGGAGCTGGCAACAGACCACTGATTCTTAAACTAGGCACAATACCTAAATTTGATCAGGCCGGATTTTTTATATTTGTCCTAGTTTTTGTATCACATGACTTTGAACTTGTCAGAAACGTCAGCTGCGAAGAGTCGACCGTCAGTCCCGTACGGGGCTAATTTTTGAATTTCTAATTTTATAGTTTACTTTTGTGTGATACTTGTAGGCCGACTTGATTTGACGACTGCATAGTTAAAATAGTTATATCGTTATTTACATCCGTAATGTTGTCACAGAAATTAGAAATCTGTATGAAGTTCTAGAGTCGCCAAGATTTTGTAATTTGCTCTCCGTCAAGAAATGGACACTTATATAACTGTGCCTAATATTGACCGATTTTAACTTTAATTTTACACTTGTGTATTCAGTAGTAAATTTGAAGTAAAGTGATGACCATTAAAGATCCCACCACATCTTAAACGTGTTGCTACGTTATCGGGCGATTTGGTCGTTAATCACAATATTTCTTTCATGTGGTTTCTGTCCACTATAGCTAGGACCGCTATCCTAGATACTTATAAGGCTTATGGTTAACCCTAAGTAGTAAGATTAAAGTTACTACAAATCAAATCTTACCTCCGTAGTTTCACTTCTTCCTCCCGGACTGCCTTCACGGACTATTGCCTCGACTGTTTCTTATGACCTACTCGGTTTTTGTTTTTATTTTTATCTGCCCCATAGCTATAGCATATAGCATGGGACAGATAATAAAATCGTTTTGCGTCTGTACGTGTGTGCGTGTGTGTGTGTGTCTGTCCGTCTCTGGACACTCTCATGGTCGCATTTCTTCGTCGATTTTTACCAAATTGGACACAGACGTGTAAACCCCCAAAAGTAAGGACGAGTTCGTTGGGGGTCAATATCGCCCCACCCCTTCCCTCATTTTCCCCCTAAAAACTTCCAATTTTGGGGCGTGAATAGGCGTTTTCAAGCCAAACTCGCAAAACCGAAAAACGTGCATATTATCAAAACTACTGCATCGATTCCAACCAAATTTTGCACAGTGATAAAGACCACCAAATGCCCTTCGTGGGTGGTCCCAACACACGCATTACAAATCCAAGATGGCGGACGGCCGCCAT
>Ga0209780_1001462_pt1 | contig 15605 bp, 11 predicted proteins | sample WorMetexBAHAMAS2_FD_187384 | JGI IMG/M metagenome (GOLD analysis project Ga0209780, IMG submission 187384) | Marine gutless worms symbiont microbial communities from Max Planck institute for Marine Microbiology, Germany - Inanidrilus exumae... | ecosystem: Host-associated > Annelida > Digestive... | reverse complement strand
GTACGACCTGAATAGCTCGCTGCATATACGATGCATAGTCATCAAGAGTTAAAGATGAATCACGATAACTTCCGAAATTCGTCCTGAGGCGAAACAGCTCGGGAATGTTGTGAAAGATGGCAAGGCAGTCGTCAATTATGCCTATGAACTGTTTGTCATTTCCTGTGAGACAGTGAGACAAGCTATGATATAGGCAGAATCCTGATCCTTGCATTCTAACCACTCTGTACTCAATACCAAAACAGTCTGTCATTGTCACTAAAGTATGGCACAAATCCACGCTATCCATGATGTCACCAAGAAATAACAAAGCAAAATGTAGCACAACACCGCACACTGGATATAGTTTGTTCAAAGAGTTCTCAAGTGTTTGTACCGCTAGTGTCTGAGAGGACTGCACGTATGGTCACTTTTCAGATATAGACTGACGTATGTTATCGTGTAATGTCATATGTACGTATCATGTCAATTATCGTTTGTACGTATATCATATCTCGTTTGTCATATATCAAACAGTACCGCGCTGTTCGCTCCAACAGCCAAGGGAGTCAAATCGTGTCCAAATGACTCCACAGTACTGTGGTACGGCCTGGTCAAGCAGGCAAGTTTATGGTACGGCCTGGTCAAGCAGGCAAGTTGTGTACAGTAACTGTGTGCTGCTCGAGTCCAACAGCAATGTGGCAAATCGTTACCAGATGCCACCACAGCCTGTTTATATTGACATAAAATGTCAATATCAACCTGTCAATAAAACACAGAAATTTATAACATATGTCAACAAAACGCTGACCAACACTGACGCACAGACACACTGACAGCAGCCGACCAACACTGACATACCGACAGCAGCGACCAACACTGACACACAGACACACCGACAGCAGCCGACCAACACTGACACAGACACACTGACAGCAGCCGACCCACACTGGCACACAGACACATCGACAGCAGCCGACCAACCTTGACACACACACACGGAAAACAGCCGACCAACACTGACACACAGACACACTGACTGCAGCGACCAACACTGACATACAGACACATCGACAGCAGCCGACCGACGTTGACACACAGACACACCGACAACAGCCGACCAACACTGACACAGACACACTGACAGCAGCCGACCCACACTGGCACACAGACCAGTGTTTATGCTAAGCGGTATCAAATCGCAAAATGCGCCGCATAATTGGGCTTTTGCTACACAAAGTGACATTTGAGGCGCAAATTTGTGCGAAGCAATATTTTCTGTATCTTATGTAATCATGACAAACGTAAAATAAAGCGCAGATGTTTGTCGATAAACAATCGCTAATTCGCGTTACTCAACGGCAGAGCGTTCAGCCTACTTCCAAACCCAACTTGATGTATTTATCAAAACCTGTGAAGCAGGTTTGGTATTGAGCGTTACGCGTATACTGAGACCAATTCCGTGTGTATGTATGTATGTCTGTATGTATGTATGTGTAAAAACTCATCCCAAACCACTGCACCGATTTGCATAAAAATTATACCAGCAAATAGAGCGTTTTACGCTGATTGCTATAGGCTACTTAGATTTTGAAATATTTACCAAATACGATAAGTATTTTGTCCTAGAGAGCTCGCCGCATCTGCACAGGCGTAGTTTCGCCACTGGCAGCGCCGCAGCATATAGATAACGTTAATGACGTCACAGCTAAGTGACGTTCGCATGCGCAGTCTACGTAGCGCAGAAGTCAAAATTTTCCGAGTAGGTTTTTCCGAGTTGCGAGTTCAGAGCGTTCCAGTAAACTCGGAAGTCAAAACTCGGAAATTTATGACAATTCAAGTAAACAAATAAAATGGAGAAATTTTACGTTCTCATACAAGCTCATCAGCATTTAAAAATACACAGAGAAACGTGGTGTTGTATAACAATGAAATTTCTGACGGCGAACGATGGGTGCAGTAAGTTGTCAACGTGGTGTCGTCCAACTTGTCCCGGGGTCCACGAGTCCTGAGCTTCATGAATGCGCTGTTGACCGATTTTGTTTGCCGCGCGACGCAGCAATGCTAGCGCGGTCTTGGCAGTCGTAATTCTGTCTGTCCGTCTGTCCGGCCATGCATATGTCAGTCACAGGCGACGCGTGCTTTGTGACGAAAAGAAATAACATACTGCCGATATTTTAATACCACATAAAAGGCAATCACTCTAGTTTTTGTGACAAATTTGCGCTCAAAGTGACCACCCGTATTCGAAAAAATGCCGACTTCGACAGGTTTCTGCTCATAACGTATCAACCGTAAAATTCAATTATTACGAATAGGAAGTCGACCACGGGCTTTCCCACCAGCTATAGATGAAGTGCGAACGTTACCCTTAAGTCCTCCAAAAGTTGGTTTAAAAAGTGAATTTGCCATTTTTGTGCATACAATTTAACCTATGCCTTAATCTGCTAAAGTTTCTTCATGTGTAAACTTCCAGCGGAAAAGTTGTTGCAAAATCATATATCAGATGTCAGATGAGGGGATAGGAGATAGGGAGGGGAAGGAATGAAGTGAAAAAGGGGAGGCAGGGAAGGGGAAGTAGAAGGCTTACATGACAAATTTCATCTGAATGTGTTCATTGTGTCGGCTTCCGGTGGCCAACAACCACAATTTTGGTCAAATTTTGGGGGCTCATGTGCCAACCCCCTTTTATCGATGAGGGCTAAGTCTGGTGTGTTATAGGCTAGCTGACCCACAGTGCACGTTTAGGTGTCAAAATTCGTCTCGATCGGTTTATTCTATCGCCCTCTGACGCATATGTTTCGCCGCTAGGGGACACTGAAAATGTGAGGGTAACCACACCCCGTCAAATTACAACCCCTATAACTCCATAACCCTTTGAGCAAATCCAACAAAACTTTAGGCCTAATGGCTAATGCAATCTGAAATGAGGTACAAATTCTGCCAATTTTATAAAAATCACGGAAGGAGTGTGTCCAAAAGCTGTTTTACACTATGCCTTGCTGGGAATGGTTACTTTGTTAGTTTACAGCTGGGTATTAGAATGTGACACAGTAGTTGTAACTGTTGCACATTCGTAGCGTTTGAATTTCTTGCATTTTAATTTTTACAAAACTTGTTCATTGAACTTTAATTGTTACCTCAGCGCAGGAGGTTATGTTTTCGTCGTTGTTTGTCTGTCTGTTAGCAACTTTGGGCGGAGGTTTGCACTGTCACAGTGCTTCTAATTTTCATATTTTTAGACAGTAAAGCTGAGCAAACACTGAACAAAACTAATTTTTGGCACAGGACGAGCATTCACGCATGCCAGTGCTGAAGAAAGTAAACGTGTGGAACTGGTTATTGACCTGGCGTACACATGTGCAAAAGAGGCCATTCCATTTGTGAAATTTGGCTCACTGTGTGAATCGCAGAAAAGGGCTGGCGTTCCACTTGGAGAAACGTACCTCAACAACCAAGCAGCCAAGAAGTTTACCATAACTATTGGAGAAGAACTTGCAGCTCAGCTGAAGCAGGAACTTGTTAAAAGTGACTTCATTACAGTTCTCGTTGATGGATCAACTGATTGTAGTGTTACTGAAATAGAATTGATTTATGTTCACTTTGTTGATGCTAATGGTGTAGTGTGTACAAAACTCATGGCTTTAACGGATGTGCAAAATGCAAATGCTAGCGGTTTGTTGCATGTACTCAAGGACTCAAGGCTAGCTTTGAACGTGTTGGGTTGTGCAATTATCAGAAGCGGCTCATAGGTTTTATGTCAGATGGTGCTAGCGTTAACTTTGGTGTAAAATCTGGCTTACTAACAAAATTGAAAAATGATAAGAAAATGCCATGGATAATTGGTATACATTGTTTAAATCATCGCCTGGAGTTGGCAGATGCAACTGCACACACATCTTTTGATAGTTTGTGTACACTGTTATCGAACATCCACTCTATTTTTGAGCACAGCCCTAAGCGTTTGCGTGCCCTGAAGGATTTGGCTGAATTGATGGGTGAGGATGCTATCAAACCAGCCAGAACAAATGGCACTCGCTGGGTACAGCATAAACTGAAAGCTGCTACCATTCTGTTGAAGCAGTATGGGATTATAATCTTAGCCCTGTCGAACATCTCAGACGATGCAAAAATCAAGGGGTATGTTAAACAAATGACATCTTTCAAAACACTGGCTCTTTTGCATTTGTTTGTGGATTTCCTTGCGCCTGTTGGTAAGCTAAGTGACTACTTGCAAGGTGACAGCACTAATTTACTGCTTGCACAATCAGCTGTTGAAGCAGCCCTTTTGGCTTTCACGCACACAAGCAACACAGAGTACAGTGAACAGCTGACCAAATTGGTATCTACAGCCAAAGAGAAGTTGGATGAGGGTGCTGCCATGGAATTTCAATCTGTGTACATTACTGATCTAAGAGACGGTATTTCTGCCCTACAACATAATGCAGAAAGCATGTCTCATAGATTGTCAGAAGAACTGACATCACGATTTGGTGACATTTTTAATCAGTCTACCCCAAACTCTGTACTCACAGCATTGAAACTGCTGAACATTCGAGAATGGCCAGAGAGTAAGGAAGGCCTCTATGAATTTGGCAATGTGGAGATGACAGTGGTTGTGCAGCATTTTGCTGAAATTCTCTGTGATAAATTAGACACCGCAGAAGTGCCAGGGGAATGGCTGCAGCTGAAAATATGTGTCTAGTCATATGCAGCATGTGTCATCTGAAAGTTGCTGGAGTGTATTAAGTACAAGAAAGGCATTTAGCAATGTTATGAAAGTTATCACTTTGCTCGGGGTGTTTCCTGTTTCAAATGCTGTGCTTGAAAGGTGCTTCAGCACTATGACTAAGATAAAGACTGACTTGCGCAACAGACTAGAAGAAGAGGAGGTTGAAATCCTTATTCGTATCAAAAAGACGGTTCTCAACCTAGCAGTAAACAGGGAAAGCTGCTGATTAAAGCTTCTGCCACACGATTCCTGCGAGCAAAGCCTCGTAGCCCCATCAACCACATTTACACTCACAACAGACTAACTAATGATTACTAATCTCAGTTAATGTAACTGCATGTCAGTCTGCTAGTCTGATTACTGTATCAGTATTTGCTATATATCTTGATGTGACAGTGCAATACCTGTTTGTTTTATTGATTTTTACGTTCTTGTTAATTATTGTCATATGCTGTTGTATGAAGTATCAGAGGTGCTAGTGCATGCCATGTAGTGCTTGGTCAGTTGTGTCAGTTTCTGTAGCTTGTTCATTTTCATCCAAATGGATATGCTATGGTTATTTTTTACATGTTGCAAACTGGTTACACTGATTGGAATACAGTGATTTACAGTTGCTTAACTACTGTCAAAACACATTTTTTAAATTTTTCCACAGCAAACAATGGAAAGTAATGAAAGTATGAAACAGACATTCACTGTTGTAGATGTTTATTTACAAAAAATACATTACACAAAATGCAATTTTAAAAGAGCTCTACAAAACATCGACTGCAAAAACGCACTGCTAGTCAATTAAAGTGAATTGCTTTTCACTACTGATTATGGCTAGCAGTCACCGCGACTTTTTGCTAGTAAAATATAGTATTCTAGCATAAACACTAACACGAACACACCGACAGCAGCCGACCAACACTAACACACCGACAGCAGCAACCAACACTGACACACAGATACACCGACAACAGCCAACCAACCTTAACACACACACACACCGACAACAACAGCCGACCAACACTGACACAAACACACCGACAGCAACGACCAACACTGACAGACACAGAAACACAGATACACCGACAACAGCCAACTAACCTTAACACACAGACACACCGACAACAACAGCCGACCAACACTGACACACAGACACCGACAGCAGCGACCAACACTGACAGACACATCGACAGCCGCCTACTAACACTAACACACAGACACACCGACAACAACAGCCGACCAACCTTAACACACAGACACACTGCCACCAACACTGACACACAGACACTGACAGCAGCCGACCAACACTGAAACACAGATACACTGACAAGAACAGCCAGCCAACACTGAAACAGACACACCGACAGCAGCCGACCAACACTGACAGACAGACTAATTGACAGTAGCCGACCAACCTTGACACACAGACACACCGACAACAGCCAACCAACACTGTGTTGCTCGCTGCTGTCGGTGTTTCAAGCAAATCTGAAGTTAGGACACTATGGCACTATACAAATATCTTCACTATTATTATTATTACTACACCGACAGCAAAGACCAACACTGAAACACAGATACACCGACAACAGCCAACCAACCTTAACACACAGACACACCGACAACAACAGCCGACCAAAACTAACACACAGTGTTGGTCGCCGCTGTTTCAAGCGCCTCTGAAGTTACGACACTATGGCACTATACAAACATCTTAAATAAATATTGTATATTATTATTATTATTATTACTACACCGACAGCAGCGACCAACACTGACAGACACATCGACAGCCGCCTACTAACACTGACACACAGACACACCTACAACAACAGCCGACCAACCTTAACACACAGACACACTGACAACAACAGCTGACCAACACTGACACACAGTGTTGGTCGCTGCTGTCGGTGTTTCAAGCGCCTCTGAAGTTACGACACTATGGCACTATACAAATATCTTTATTGTTATTATTATTATTACTACACCGACAGCAGAGACCAACACTGACACACAGATACACCGACAACAGCCAACCAACACGAACATACAGACACACCGACAGCAGCCGACCAACACTGACAACAGCCGACCAACACACACACAAAGACACATCGACAACAACAGCCGACCAACACTGAGTCAAATTTGGCACAGAGGAGGGGACCCTGTGCCAAATCACACCCCCATCGGTGCAACGTGTCGCCCCTACAGGGCAAAAAAACCTCAAAATCGGCCTCGGAGTAAATTAAATAACCGGTGCTTTGCACTGCGCGCAATGCTGCCGGTTAAAAATAGGGTGGTTTAGATTAGTTAGGGCAGGGGGTCACTCAAAATCACTGGAAATAGCACCATTAGACAGTGCATACAAGTTCTTATTAGCATTCCATAGTAACTATGTCTGTATCTTACACCATTTGTGAGATATAGCGAGATATTGGTCCAAAATGTCCGATCTGAACCAACCTTACCTCTATTTAGCACCCTCGTTTGGGGTTACACCGTCGGAATTTCGCCACGATGTTTCGCATCTGAAAACTAAAGTCGCTAGGCTATCGTATGGTGTTGTTTGTGTGATCCTAGGCTTAGCCATTTTTGTAGAACTCTGACTTGTGACAGACATACAGACAAATGAACGTACAGACACACAATAAAAGCATATATCGCGCTAGCATAGCGTCACGTGATAAAATGAAATAATGGTTACTTATTGAATATTTAATGTAAGTTCAGGTCACAGTTGTTAACACGTTTTCACCGTCCGCTGTAAACTGTGACAAACTTTATTATGAAAAAAGGCCCCCAAAATTGCCACATTTCTTAATCTCTAATCTGGTGCAATGGCACAATGGGTAGAGCGTTGCACTTGCGATCAACAGATCATGGGTACAAATTCAAAGCTGTGTACAGGTCCACCCTCGTTATTCCGCCACCCGTTAATCCGCCAAATTCGCTAATCCGCCAAAACTGCACAGAACGAATTCATTTCCATGTTAAAACCACTCGTTAATCCGCCAATTCGCCAACCGCCAAAACGTTTTGAATAGCAACCTATTGATTACCACTCGTTAATCCGCCAAACTGCACTACAGCCGTAATTATTTTCTGCTAAACTTTAGTTAAAACCCAATAGGGCCATGAAAAATTTCTGTCAGAGCAAGATAACTGGCTATTTTAATGCTCAGTAAATTGACAAAACTGATAAATAAATTTTTTTCGAACTGGGCATGCACTGATTTTTTTTGCAAGATCATTCAGTACCGTTTTACAACAGTAATACGATGTGTATGGTGCATATAGGCTTACTCTGTACAGACACCAACACAATACACACCCTGCCCCACAAAAGGCCCGTTTTCGTTAATCCGCCAAATTCGTTAATCCGCCAAATTTTCAAAAAACAAATTATGGCGGATTAACGAGGGTGGATCTGTAACAACCTTGGGTAAGTTGTCCACACCTATGTGCCTTTGTCACAAAAAAGTATAACTGACAACAATGATGCTCTGCGGCTGGGAAGGTAACAGCAGGCCTGGCGGAAAGTAATGGCAGCCTACTGCCGGGTGGATGACTTATAGTCACCTGCGAGCTGACTGCCTGTAAACCGGGATCAGCTACGGGCCCAAAGCTCAATAACAAGTATGGGAAGCCTTTGCCTTTTTTATAATAATAATAATATACACATTTGTATAGCGCCATATGGTCGTAACTTCAGAGGCGCAATTTAGACTCAGAGGCACAATTTAGACTGGTTCATCTGTTTAATATAACAATTATTGACTAAAAGCTTAAAGAAACATGGTACACAGTGTTACATGGAAGATTTATGATAAACAAATATGGTGTCATCGATAACATGCGAAAACATTAATGCAAACACCATAGAAAAGAAATAATATTTTCATCTATGTACAACAAAACAAGTGGAGTAAGTAAATAATGCTAATATAATTTCAGCGCAAAATTTCTCCCTAAAAATTACTCATTCATCGGCTTGGTTTTCCAGGAGAGAACTAGTCAAATTCGGCACTTTTCATGACTTTTTCAGCATCTGTCTTATTTCAGGACCTTTCAGGTCCTGCATTTTAAAAAAATATAAATTTGGTACTTTTCACAACCCATGGAAACGCTGTGAACTGAATTCAATAAGAAAACTTGTAATGCTACTACTGCTGCAATGCAAACTGACCAGCAAGCAGCCAAGAAGACATTGCTGGAAATGTGGATGAAACTCACTGGCGGCGTTCTAGAACGACTCTCCCAGCATGCCGAATTGCTTCAATGTCATTCACAGTCTACATGCACAAAACTGCACAGTAATCATTCCGTTACAGACGTAGGTAGGTTATAGACAACCATTCTAGTGGGCCAGGTAGTGCAATTGCATTCACTGTATATATGTTCATATGATAACTGTCCCACAAGAATGGTCCTTCACATAGACATTCAGTATGGTGGTTAATCTAAACTTAGTCAGATGAAGGTCATAAATCACACATTCACAGTTCAAAGACACGGTTGCTAAAGTGGTGAATGCCACCTGAAGTGAGGGTGGCACTGCACTAATAGGCCTGCCACATGGATATTGAGTAAATCAATAAGACGTTGTCTTTAAATGTATCACATCTTTAAACAGAGAATAAAATAAAAAAATAGCCCCGTGCAGGACTAACACTTGACTCTTCACCACTGACGTTTCTGCCACGTTCAAAGTCACGTAACAAAAACTAGAACATATATCAACAATCTGACCCCACCAAATTTATTTATTGTGCCATAATTTAAGAATCAGTGGTCACTTGCCAACTTCCACTGTAAATAACAGAGGAGATAGCTTTTGAAAATGGAAAGATTTCCAACTTTCAAGGGCTCGTGGCCTCGACCTTGACTGGAGAATAACTGCAAAAATTTCTTTGTTTACCAGTAAATTGTAACATCAAAAGATTTCTGTCACTTCATCATGTGCATAGTTTTATGGAACTTTAGCATAAATCTACTGTCACCTTTGCACAAACCATTCTTCGCACATTTATAACATCTTCAGTTGCATGACGGCTTGCGAAGATCTCTCATACTGTGAAAGAAAAATGGAAAATAGAAAATAACAGCATTAATATATTAAGACACTTGATTTCCGTCCCTGCAGACGAAAAATAGCGAATCGGGGCCCCTGTGAAAATTCTTGCATCAACATCTACAGAACCTTAACAGCGCCCCGACCTAATAATGCCAGATGAAGAAAGCCAAGTCTGTGAGTCAATAACAAGAAGTCAAAGAATTTTGATGAAAGGCTGCATCACAGGGGGAGGCGGATTTTTTTACGGGGACAATGTAATGTGACATCATCCAGTCCAGAGCACTGAAGTCGGCTGTCATGCCGTTATTCAGTACTGAATGATCGCTTTTCCTGCATACACCAGAGCAGAGACTGCCAATACTTTTCGACAGGCCGGACAACCCTCAAAATTACCCATGCATCGACCTAATAAAGCCAGTCTGAAATCTCAGATTATTAGCCTATGTTCACCAAATTTGGTAGGCGTTGGTTAAACAGTGGCAAACATCGACATCGTAGATTATATTGAGGTTCTGTTCATACATCAAACTGCCACGATCAAAACTGCACAAGATGGGCGATCTTCAACTACCCAACCTCCGTACCTTCATAACCTCATCTCCACTCAGCGTCCTCACAATACTCGCTCTTCATCCGTCGTTACTCTTGCTCGGCCACCTTTATCATCCTCTCTAAAAATAACCGATCACACCTTCCGTTATGCTTCACCTCGTCTTTGGAATCAGCTCCCTTTGTCTCTTCGCAAACCTCATTCTGGCACCAGTTCCTCCATCTCCTACTCCCCTATTTCTTCACCCATCACTTCTTCCTCTTCTGATTCACCACTTTGTTCATCTATAACTCCATCTCTCTTTCACTCCCGGCTTAAAACCTACCTCTTTCACAAATCCTACCCCCCTTAATTTCACTTCTTCCTTCCGGACTGCCTCCACGGACTTTTGCCTGCACCGTTTCTTCTGAGCTACTCAGTTTTTCATTTTATTTTTTCTTTATTTTTTGTTTCTGGGCCGTGCGCTAGATTAAGCTGGCCATCTCGTCAGCTTTTGAGGGCACGTTAATCTACCGTATCGTATCGTATGATAATTGCCAACATTCTAGTTTAAATATATGATTGAGTGCTGCAGAATGTGTCAATAAATAACTGAAACGACTGTTTAACACACAAAGCACTAACCTAAAAGTATTTTGACCGGTATTCTTCAAAATATCTTACTTTCTCATTCACAAAATAACTTTCTAAGGTATTTTATTTTATTATTTTCAAAACATTTTGGCAATATTTTATTTTGTATTTTCAAACTCTTTGTTGAAATATTTCCCTAACACTGTGAACCAGTTAAACATCACGACAAACAGACATATCATAATTAATGAATTAAAAATATATGCAGTAAAACTGTTAAACCAAAGCAAGTGACAAATATCAATGATTTTATCATGCCACCCATAGTTATGTTCTTATGAATACTTCAGTATATGCAAAATTACCTTCAATATCATTAATGTGAGGGTCATTCCAGAAATAAGTCACAAAAAGACGTAATTCTATCAACCGTAAAACTATTTTTAAAATCCAAAATATACATTTTATAAATAATTTAGTTCTAAATATGAGCTGCACATTTTATTACGCTGACATGACTGTCACATATCATTTTTTAACATTTAATGCAGCGACATTGCCACTGAAAGCATTAATGATCACATCATTGAAGTTACCCTATACTCAGTCAGCCAGAAAGTCAGAATACCTGGACAAAATCCTACCAAACATGTTATGCATTATTAGAACTGCAAAAGGATGTACTTTCATAATATCATGAGCCCCACCTTCTGCTAAATCAGGTTGACCTTGAATGACCTACATGTAAGCCAAATTACTAAATGCTTAAGAATAATGTTCCTATTGCATAAAAATTAATGCCTGTGGGCTCAATTTTGCATACTTGTGACAACTTGTCATTTATCAGATGTAAAAATGACAGTAGTTGATAAAAGAGAGACAAAATAATACAATTTCTGTATTTAAATAAACAACAGTCAACCGTTGATATCGTAAAACAATAGGAAATATCATGTTGGTAAACACAGTCAAAAATTAAGATAAATGAACAAATATAATGAAAAATATATCACACAAAATTACCTCTATTGTGTAAATGGTGACGTCACAGGTATCACAGAAGTAACCGACGTCAACAGAGCAACAATGCAACAGCAAAGACCCAAACCAATAACCGGAACAAAACAAACAATAACAAAAACAAGTTAATTAACTAGCAACAAAATCTTACATCCTAATGTTCTAACATGTTACTTTAATGGAACAGATGCATAACATCACACAGGTAATAATCCCATTTAAAAGACTTCCAGTACAAATAACCGAGCAGTGGATAGATAAACATTGGCCGACCATTTCTAATAGCCAAGTAATAGTAATGCAAGAACACAGACCTGGACCTGGTATGGACCAAGCCAGACCGCAATTGCCAGGCAAGCTCATTTAGGCAAGTGGCTTTAATGATCAGTTAATGGCTATTTGATGTGGTATCGCGTTTCTTTATATATGGGTACAGTGCAAGATGCGAAATTGTTAGGTGGTAATTTGCAAGGCGTCGTGCGAGGTATGCGGTTATTGGTCAGCGACTTCCCTTGAACCTCGCAGTTTACTCATTTTCACTGTTTGCAGTTGGACACGTGGAATGTAGCCAGTGACCAATTGGAGTGAACGCAGCTACAGCTACAGTTTATACCTACAGTTTATACCAAAATATCATTTCCTGTTCAGCGATATACTGGTATCTCATACTGAGGCTACTTCTACATGACACTATGTTAAAAGACGACAGTTTCAGATCTGGCACCTCCACATCTCTATTTGTAATTGTGGTTTACAGAGAGAAACTGCAGAACATTTTCTCCTGCACTGTACTCTATACCAGCATCAACTACAACAGCTCTACTAGACTAAAAAGAATAAATACATACCTATTACATACTGTTTGCTTATACTGCCTCATAATGAACATTTCAGTAAACATCGTATGGCTATTATCGAAGACATCCTATTCCAGTTTCTATCTGACATCAAGTGTGCAATGTAACAGACATAGTCGGTTCCACCATGAAGATTTCACCACTGAGTCCTCCGATATGAATTAAATTGAAGTTATTACCACAGCGTCTCCACTGAGGAACATTACTTATGTGAATCTACCAAAGAATATTTTACTTATGTTTACGTTTCAACCAAGATGATTTTAATATGTTTCAACAAAGGGCCTTGTCTAAAACATGCCAGGACGACACCGGGACAGTATAACAGGCGGAGACGCCGGCAGAGATGCCAGGACAGTCGCGACGTTGTACTAAGTGAGACCGTCGTCCAGTGAGCAATTACCACAATCCAAGCCGGGATGACATTGAGGCGTCGTAGAAGCCGGGAGCCCGGGACAGCAGACACTGTCCAGCACCAGATTCTTTTAGGACTATCTTAAGACGCGTTAATTCGCACGGTCTCTATAAAGGATAATAACACGTGTCTGTTAATGTTACTGTTAGAATTTATAAATAAAACTATAACATAAATAAAACGCTAAACATCAGCCACATTGAAACAAAAAAACGCTTTTACAGCGGCTGTCCCGACGTCGCTCTCTGCCTGTAATACTGTCCCGGCGTCGTCCCGGCATGTTTTAGATAAGGCACAACGAAGCTGTCATCACTATGTGGACACTACACACGTCAAGGCGATTATGAGAACAACAACAACAGCTACAGATGTATCCACCCAATTACCCATGACATTAACCTCAACATACGGCGACTGTCATACTCGGCCACAAATGTTACAGAGAAATCCCTATCCTTACTCCAATTAGTAACTATGCTTGGCAGTCTGTCGTTAATTGCCGTGTCGGTCGTTGCGTATGGAGACAGCATGCGGTCGTTGGTGCGGTCGTCCGTATCCGGATAGTGGGTGCTGTCGTGCGGTCTTGCGGTCGGTATTTAGTGAGACCGCTTACACTTGTCGCTTGCGCCATTGTATCTCGTTTGTTGTGCTCAAGGAATCAGAGTAAACCTATATTAGACAATCGTGATCACTAAAACCCTTAAATCTGCAACAGCGGTAGTCACGGTAAACAATGACAATAGCTTATAACAATCATGCATTCGTAACTTTACTCAAATACGTGACCAAAAAAGTAACTTACGCACTCACACCAACATGGCTGCCATCTTCCCACCAGTGTTACCACTGAGGTTTTCAGAAATAACCCAGATTAGCCAACAAAAAAAACCAGAAAGACCCAGACAATCAGAAATTAATTTGAATACGATTACTAATGATGATAATGATGATGATGAAACGTAAATTTGTATAAAACGCATCGTCATAGAATATCTAACGCGCTCTGCAAACAAATGCTGCGCGAAAAGGTATGTCTTAAGGGGTCCGTGTAATTATGCTAAAGACGGCTAAAGACGACTAAAGATGGCTAAAGGCAGCTGAAGACGACTAAGGATGCCTCAAGTCGACTCAAGAGTGCTCTCTAAACCAAGACCGCGGTCTCGAGGACTACATCCCTGCGAATTTGCCGAAAGTCGACGAGACTTCGAAGTTGCCCTGACTGTGGAATGCGTGCCGTAGGACAGCCATAGGCGTCGCGACGACTTTGTGGAGCCACTCCACAAGATCTGGAAGTCTCCTGGGTCGCCAGTCGACAGCCAGCTTCAGCACATTGTTCAATGACTCCAGCGTCGTCGGAGTAGATTTTGCTGAAGCGGTTCGAAGACGCACTTCTGAATAGCTGGTCGTATGTGTCGCACGAAGTGCTGTCCCAGCTCTTTTGCTGTCTTTTGCCGTCTTTCGTCATGTCTTTAGTCTTTTCTTTAGTCGTGTTTAGTAGTGTTTAGCCGTCGATTTAGACGTCTTCAGCTGTCTTTAGTCGTCCTTAGTCGTCTTTAGCCGTCTTTAGCATAATTACACGGACCGGTCTTAAGCGACTGTTTGAATGTGCCTTCTGTACAGCCTTAATCTCGTAGCTCGTCTTGAAGCGAAGTCCAGACAGTAGGACCGCCGACAGAAACCTAGATAAATTCAAAGTGTGTGCAAATACAGTTCTCCGAAGTGTTTTAGTCAATTTCAGTGCAGTCGGCGACTTCCAGTTCATCGACATTCAATGTCCTTTGTCCTGAATGTCGTTCCAATGTGATCTCGTATCTCTTCCAACAACGTCCTTCTTTCGGATCTTCAACCATGTTGTTCTATTCGATGGCTTCCATTTGCAGCAGGCGCCGCTTTTTCTTACAGCTTGTTGGCAAGTATTTGATTCGATACTGCTTCGCATAGCAGCTTGTTAGTCGTTACGTATCAGCTGGAACTCAGTGCCACAATAAAAATGCGGAAGTTGTGCGAAATAAATGAAATAATAGCAAAATAAATATTATCGCCACTGCAGTTTCAATGCCATAAAACTTAATATTGTCAGTAAACTGGTAATAACATAGACATGGTAAACTATTTTGGAAACGCTGGCGATCGAAGTTTGAGGTCCCCAATAAATGCACGGAAGTCGATGGCTGTGTTGATCCTGACATAATAGCTGAGAAATTTGCTAACCATTTTTCGGCAGCATACTCATATAATGATATAAATCGCGCAGAATCCCTTAGATCAGATTTCATAAAATTGCGACAAAACTACTGCGGCCTTCCTTTACGCGAAGAACTTATTATTGATATCGAGCTTGAAAGTACCGTCATAGATAAATTAAAGAAAAGCAAAGCTGCCGATTTTCACGGCCTAACAGCAGAACA